>JAEEGF012135121.1_pt1 | contig 37338 bp, 28 predicted proteins | sample 9134171 | NCBI WGS metagenome assembly JAEEGF01 (sample SAMN16246542, study PRJNA631951) | gut metagenome | biome: gut microbiome; feature: rumen; material: AP-attached | host: Bos | place: Iran: Karaj | collected 2018-10 | reverse complement strand
CGAGACAAGAATCATCTGCTTGTCGCCGGTGTAGCTGTTATAGACCTGCTCGTCGTCGACGATAGCGACGGCACAGCCCTTGTCCAGAGCCTGTGCGGCAAACTGGTTGCCGTCAAACGATTCGCCCTTCAAGGCGATGAATATGCTGCCCTCGGGGCACTCGCGGCTGTCGGTGGTGATGACCGGATGCTGCTGGTAGATTGCGTAAAGATCTTTGCTGTCCATAATATGAAGTATTATTTGTGGCAAAATTACAAAAATAACCGCTTTTTTATCTAATTTTGCACCCGAAATTTAATGTGCGCAATAAAATGAATATGACCAAGAGAACTATAGCCATCGTGTGTGGTGGCGACTCCTCGGAATATGAGGTTTCCCTGCGTTCGGCCCAGGGCATTGATTCGGCAATGGACCATGAGCGTTATGATGTATATATCGTCCTGATCAGGAAGGAGGACTGGCATGTCAACCTGCCCGACGGACGCCAGCCTGTCATCGACAAGAACGACTTCTCGTTCATGAAGGACGGCGAGAAAATCCGTTTCGACTATGCTTATATCACCATCCATGGCACCCCGGGCGAGAACGGCGTGTTGCAAGGCTACTTCGACATGATAGACCTGCCTTACTCGACCTGTAACGTGCTGGTCGAGGCGTTGACGTTCCATAAGTTTGCCCTGAACAACTACCTGCGTGCCTTTGGTTGCTCTGTCCCCGACAGCATTCAGGTGCGTCGCGGTGTGCCTCACGGATGGACCGCCGAGAAGGTCAAGGACTATCTGGGCATGCCCTGCTTTGTGAAGCCCACTGCCGACGGCTCGAGCTTCGGTGTGACCAAGGTGAAAAGCTGTGACCAGCTGGACGAAGCCATGGAGTTTGCCTTCAAGCAGTGCGACAACGTGATGATTGAGCGCTTCCTTGACGGCACCGAGGTCACCGTGGGCTGCTACAAGACCAAGAACAAATCGGTGGTATTTCCCGTTACCGAGGTCGTGACCGACAACGAGTTCTTCGACTACGATGCCAAGTACAACGGCCAGGTTGAGGAAATCACCCCCGCCCGTATCAGCGATGAACTGACCGCCGCCCTCCAAGCCGAGACGTCGCGCATCTACGACATCCTGCACTGCAACGGCATCATCCGCATCGACTACATCATCACCAAGAACCCCGACGGCAGCGACCACATCAACCTGCTGGAAATCAACACCACCCCCGGCATGACCGTCACCAGCTTCATCCCCCAGCAAGTGCGCGCCGCCGGCCTCGACCTGAAAGACGTCCTCACCGACATCATCGAGAACCAGTTCTAGCTCTTGACGGACCTAACGGATAAAACGGATATAATGGAAAAAACGGAGGCAACGGAAACGCCCGCTTCCTCCGTTTTCTTTTTTAATTCCGTAATCTCCGTTACATCCGACAAGTCCGTCCTTTCTCCTCGAGCATGGCTTTTAGCCGCGTGATTTCTTGCTTGAGTGCAGCAATTTCCAGTGCTTGCTGCTCGATGATTTCCTTTTGAGTCGCGCGTTGTTCCAGCCGTGCGGCGGTCATGCGCTCACGCACACCGCCCTCGGTAGTGAATTCACGGTCTTTCCTCTCGATGTATTTGTTCAATGCGGCATCCACTTGATGGCACAGGCAGATGGCCATATTAGCCATTTCTTCATCGTTCATCTTGGGCAGCAACTCCTTGTAATCCTCAAATTTGCTGTGTGCGCGGCAAAAGCTGAGCATGGCTTTGTATCGGGGATGAGTGCCATACCACTCGGTGTATCCTTTGCGTTTGATGTAATCCTGGTAGTCCTCGAGCAGTTCCTTGTTGCTCCCGCGGGCAAATCCCAATAGTTTCAATTCACTCTCCACCGAGGTCTCACCATCACTGCTGCCCTCAACGATGTTCTGCTTGCAACTGCGGGCGGCTTGAACCATCTGGTCAACAGTGCGGTCGCCATAATGCTTCAGGAATCGCTGGCAAAATACCTGGGTCAATTGATACAGTACGTCACTCCGCTGATAAAAACGCAACTCAGTATATATTGTCCTCCGGCGCAACGAGCTAGCAGTCCCATCCTCGTAATGGCTAATACGAGGTCTCTTTTTGTCCTCCATAAAACTCAGTTCCGTTAACTTCGTCTAATCCCTTAATTGTGGAAGATTAATGCGCTTTGGGCGGGGATAGTGATTTTGCCGTCTTTGGTCTTGACTGTGGAGATGCCGGATTGGTCGCATTTGATGTTGCGGCAGACGATGGTGTAGGTGCCGTCGGGGACCTCGATGGAGCGGGCGCGCTTTTGGGCATTGAAGGCCACATAGATGTCGCCCCAGGTCTCGCCGGGCACGTTACGGCCGTTGATGTGATAGGCTACGAGACAGTTCTGCGTGGGCAGGAAGTCGAGGTTGCGGCGCACCATCTCGGCACTGCCCATGTGGAAGGCGGGATGGGCCTTGCGCAGGGCAATCAGCCCCTTGTAGTAGTCCATCACCTGAGGGTAGCGCTCCAGGTTGCCCCAATCCAGATGGTTGATGCTGTCGGGGCTCTCGTAGCTGTTGTGCACACCCTTCTTGTCGCGCAGCATCTCCTCGCCGCTGAGCAGGAACGGCACACCCTGCGAGGTCAAGACCACGGTCTGTGCCATCAGGTCCAGGCGGATGAGTTCATCGATGGTGATGCCCTTGACGCTGGCTTTGAGGCGGTCCACCAGGCACATGTCGTCGTGGCAGCTCACGTAGGCGATCATCTGGGTCGGCTCGTTGGCATAGGGTGCCTTGCTGTAGTTCACTTGGCTGTAGTCCACACCGGGATGCTGGATGGCTCCCACGATGCCGAACTTGATGCTCTCCTCGTTGCCCTTCACGCCCCCCAGGAAGGCAGCCTTACTGTTGCTGTCCCATGGGCCGCGCAGTGCGTCGCGCATCTCGTCGCTGAAGGCGGCAATGCCCGGCATCTTGTTGATGTTGGCCTTCATGGCCAGATCTCCTGAGAAAGCGCAACTGCCGGCGCTCCAGCCCTCACCATAGATGAAGATGTCCTGGGGCACAGCATTGCGGATGGCGTTCATCGTCTCGATATCGTGCACACCCATCAGGTCGAAGCGGAAACCGTCGATGTGGTACTCATCCACCCAGTATTTCACGCTCTCAATCATAAAATGGCGCATGCCCTCACGCTCACTGGCCGTCTCGTTGCCGCAGCCGCTGCCGTTGCTGTAGGTGCCGTCGGCATTCTTGCGGTAGAAGTAGTCGGGACGGGTGAGCTGGAAGTTGCTGCCGTCGATGTTCCACGTGTGGTTATACACCACGTCCAGGATGACCTTGATGCCGGCCTTGTGCAGAGCCTGCACCATCTGCTTGAACTCGCTGATGCGCACTTCGGGCTTGTAGGGATCGGTCGAGTAACCGCCCTCGGGCACATTGTAGTTCACGGGGTCATAGCCCCAGTTGTACTGCGGTTGGTCGAGGCGTGTCTCATCGACCGAGGCATAGTCAAACGAGGGCAGGATATGCACCGCATTGACGCCCAGCTCCTTCAGGTGGTTGATGGCGCGTGGCTCGGTCAAGGCAAGGAATTTGCCCTTGTAGGTGAAGTCGCCCGACTCATCGATGGAGAAGTCGCGGTGGTGCATCTCATACAGGATGAGGTCCTTGGCCGCAATAGCGGGTCGCTTGTCGGCGTCCCAGCCCTGCGGGTTGGTCGCTGCCATGTCAACGATGGCGCCGCGCTTGCCGTTCACGCCCACGGCGGTGGCCCAGATGCCCGGGCACTCCCCGCGGAACTTGCCGTCGTATTTCACGTCGAAGGTGTAGAACTTGCCCTTCAGGTCACCCTTGACCGAGGCCTGCCACATTGTGCTGCCCGACTTGTCGCGCTTCATGTTGATGGTCTTGACGGGTTTGCCGCCCAGGCCGTCTTTGTAGATGCGCAGTTTCACCTGCTGGGCATTGTCGTTGGTCTCTACACTGAAAAAGCTCGCGCCGGGGGTGTAGTTCACCCCGGTGCGAGCGTTCATTAGTTGTGGTACGAGTAATGCCATGATTATCGCTACCAGTGATAAGAGATGTCTCATTATCGTCCGTTTTGAGTGATGATTTCTTTCACATGTCCGTTGAACTCGTCGGCCTTCATCAGCTGCTCGATGGTCATGTGCATGCGGTAACGCCAGTAGTGGCGCGGGTTGGCGGGGATGTTGATGCGCTCGGCATCGGCATCCTCAAGACGCATCTTCTCGTCGATGGCGAGCCAGTCCTGCAACGAGAGCAGGCACAGCATCGACGGGCAAGCCAGGTGGCTGCGCACGATGTCGTCGGCCAGCCAGCCGGGCAGCGGATGGGGTGCTGCACCGTTTTGCCACAACGAGGCGTTGAAGAACTCTTGGGTGCGGTCCCAGTCCTCGTCCCACCACTGCCTCATGGTGGGCATGTCGTGGGTCGAGACGGTAGCAACGCTGCGGTAGGGGTTGGAGCTCAGGTTGCCGAACTTGATGTGGTTGTCCTTGGGCATCGATTGGATTTCGAGGCTCAGGATGCGCAGTTCGTTCATCACCCAAGCCACGCAGTCGGGCACCATGCCCAGGTCCTCGGCACACACGAGCATGCGGGTAGCCTGCACCAGTTTGGGCAGTTTCTTCATGGCCTCGTGATACCAGAAGTCGTTGTTGCGGTGGTAATAGTACTCGTTGTAGAGCTTGTTGAAGGCAGCCTTGTCGTTGTCATAGAGTGTCTCGTAGATGAAATCGAACTGTACCGAGATGCGCGGATGGAACAGGGCCGGATTCTTGCGGTCACGCACGAACAGCACGTCGCTGATCAAGGCATACAGGCCGTCACGCAGCCAGATGTCCTCCTCGCTCTCCTTGCCCTGGAAGGCGGCCTCGATCTTGCGCTGGGTGTCATACTCGGGCTTCATGCGGTAGATGTCGTCATGCACGCGCTCGACATATTTCTGGCGCACGGTATCGGCCAGCTTGCCGAAGATGCGGTCCAGCACCCAGTCGGCAATGAACGGCTCGGTCATCAGCTTCTCCTGGAAGTTGAGGCCGTAGCTGCGGATTTCGTCGGCACTCATGCCCAGCGAGGGCGAGAACTGGCCCAGCAGGCCGTGAACGGCATTGATGGGGATTTCCCAGATGCGGAAGAAGCCCAGCACGTGGTCGATGCGGTAGGCATCGAAATACTGCGACATCTTGCGGAAGCGTTTTACCCACCACTTGCAGCCGTCGGCGAGCATCACGTCCCAGTTATAGGTCGGGAAGCCCCAGTTCTGACCGTTGGTTGAGAAGGCATCGGGCGGAGCACCGGCCTGGCCGTTGAGGTTGAAGTACTTGGGCTCTACCCAGGCCTCCACGCTGTCGCGGCTGATGCCGATGGGGATGTCGCCCTTGAGGACGACGTGCTTGCTCTGGGCATACTTGTGGGCACTGCGCATCTGCTTGTCCAGGTAGTACTGCACATAGTACCACAGGCTCACCTCCTTGTAGGCCTTGGTGCGGGGATTGGCCAGCGCAGCGCGCTCCTCGTCGGTGAAGATGTGGTTGGAAGGCCACTTGGAGAACGATGCCGTGCCATACAGGTCGCGGTAGTGGCAGAAGGCGGCATAGGGCACCAGCCAATCCTGGTTGGCGGTGAAGAAGGCCTTGAACTCGTCGCTCTTGAGCACACCGGCACCTTCCTGCTCAAAGAGCAGCTTCATGTATTCGCGCTTGGCGTTGTTCACGCGCTCATAGTCGATTTGGGGCAGGGCATTCAGCTCCTTGCGCAGTTTCTCGAACTCGGCGGCGTGTTTCTTGTCGTCGAGTTTGGGCAGCTGGCGCAGGTCCATGTACTGGGGATGCAGAGCATAGATGCTGATGCTGTTGTAGGGATAACTGTCGCTCCACGTGTGGGTGATGGTGGTGTCGTTGATGGGCAGCACCTGCAGGGCACGCTGGCCGGTCTTTGCCACCCAGTCCACCATGAGCTTCAGGTCACCAAAGTCGCCCACGCCGAAGCTGCCCTCGCTGCGAAGCGAGAAGATGGGCACCACGGTGCCGGCCAGCTTGACGGGATATAGGGGGAAATAGGCCTGCGGCAGCTCATAGACGATGTGCTCACCCTCCTTGAGGACGGGCAGCAGCACGGTGCGGTTGTCACCGGTCTCCCAGATGACTTTCTTGCCTTTGCCGCCCATGATGACGAACTTGAACTCGACAAAGGCCTTCTTGAAGGCGGCGCCGTCGAGCGAGATGACCCACTCGTTGTGGTTGTGCTCGGTCATTTTCAGGGCCTTGCTCTCGTCCCAGTCGCCCAGGGTGGGCTCGTTGCCCACTACGCCCAGCGTCTCGCCCGTGCGCAGCTGCGGTGCACGCACCTTCAGTTGCACGATGGTGGCATACTTGCACTTGGCGGGGTCCTGCAGTTTGCGCAGGGCCACACAGTCGGTAAAGGCCGAGCTGTACAGGTAGCTGTCGTCGGGCATGTCATTCCAGTGGTCATAGGTGATATAGCGGGTAGCCTTGGCGGCGTTCAGGTCCAGGCGATGGGGGATGACCATCCACTCATGGCGCTGCTCCTTGCCCTCACGCTCCACGCTGTAGTAATAGTTGATGTGTCCTACCTTGGCGGGAAAGTCCATATCGCATTTCCACGACTTGTCGGTCGCGGGTTTCATCACGTTGCGCGATACTTTTCCGTCCTCGGCATTATTCACGATATTGAGTACCAGGGCTTCACCATAGATGGTGCTGTACTCGATGTTGAATCTTACTTTCATAATATTTTAGTCTTTAGTCTATAGTCTTTAGGTCATTGTCTTTTCGTTATTCCCTGTGCTTCTTGTCCTCGATGATGAACACACACACGGCGCCCACAATGAGCAGGATGCCGGCCAGCAGGAGCATGTTGCCCTGAACGCTGCCCATGGCAGCCAGCAGCACGCCACCCAGTGCGGCAGCGACGATCTGCGGGATGCAGATGGTGCAGTTGAACAGACCCAGAGCTGTACCCATGCGGCTGCTGCCCTCAAAGGCGTTGGTCACCATGGTGAACGGCATAGCCAGCATGGCGGCCCAGGCGAAGCCGATCAGGAAGTAGGGCACAAACAACATGTACTGGTTGTGGATGTAGGGTACCATGGCAAAGCCGATACCGCCGATGACAAGACTCAAGGCATAAGCCACCTTGATGTTCTTGAACTGCGGCAGTACGACGGCCCACAGCACGCTGCCGATAGCCTGAACGGCAAACAGGATGCCCACCCAGTTGCCGGCCAGCTGATAACCCTCGCTGGAGGCGTCGGTGGTGCCCCAAACGGTGTTGGCGATGGTACCGTTGGTGTAGGTCCACATGTACATGAATGCTGCCCAGCAGAAGAACTGTACCAGGCCCACCTCAAGGAATACCTTGTAGGCATGCTTCTTCTGGGCTGGGCTCATCTCGGTAGAGGTTTGTTCGCCTTGTCCCTCGGCATTGGCTGCAGCATTGAACTCGGCCATCTGTTGCGGCGTGTACTCCTTCACATGGCTGATGGTGTAGATGACACACAGGATGAGGATGGCTGCGCCCACATAGAAGGACCACTTCACGCTGTCGGGTACAACACCCTCGGGAGCCACGTTGGCAATACCGATGGCGGTGAACAGGAACGGGAAGATGTAGCCCACCAGCGAACCTGCGTTGCACAGGAACGACTGGATAGAGTAGGCCTTGGCCTTCTGTTTCTCGTTGACCATGTCGCCCACCATCATCTTGAAGGGCTGCATCGCCATGTTGATGCTCGTGTCAAGGAACATCAGGGCAATCAGACCGAAGGTCATCGCGCCGGCGATGGTCAGGCCGAACGAGCCGGCATTGGGCAGCAGGCACATCACGATGATGGCGGCCAGGGCACCAATCAGCAGATAGGGGATGCGGCGGCCCCAGCGGCCCATCCACGTCTTGTCGCTGAAGTAGCCTACCAGTGGTTGCACTACCATACCCATCAACGGCGGCAGAATCCAGAAATAACTCAGGTTGTGCGGGTCGGCGCCCAGGGTCGCAAAGATGCGGCTGATGTTGGCGCTCTGCAGAGCGTAGGCGATCTGCACTCCAAAGAAACCAAAGCTGATGTTCCACAGCTGGTTGAATTTCAAATCCGGTTTAGTCTTCATCATAGTTGTTATATTTTTAGTGTTAAGTGATAATTTCGATAAGGATTAGTTAAACTCCTACAAAAATAACACATTTGCACTCAAAATTATTATAAATAATGTAATGCAATCCCAAAAAATCAATGCAACCGATTGCATTGGCGCTTGTTGTTTGGTCATTTGGCAAGAAAACCCTATCTTTGCCTTCGGCGAAGGTAGGTTGCGCTTCGGGATAAAAAAAGAATGAATTCTTTTTGTTCTCCGCTCAGCTTGCACTACCTTTGCAGACTGGAACATAACAAAAACTAGATATATAGACTATGTCATTACAATGTGGTATTGTAGGGTTGCCCAATGTGGGTAAATCAACCCTGTTTAACTGCCTGTCGAATGCCAAAGCGCAGTCGGCCAACTTTCCTTTCTGCACCATCGAGCCCAATGTGGGCGTCATCACGGTGCCCGATGAGCGACTCAACGAGCTCGCCAAGCTGGTAAATCCCGCACGCATCGTGCCCACGACCGTCGAGATCGTTGATATCGCCGGCCTGGTCAAGGGTGCTAGCCGTGGCGAGGGCCTGGGCAACAAGTTCCTGGGCAACATCCGCGAGACCGATGCCATCATCCATGTGCTGCGTTGCTTCGACGACGAGAACGTGACCCATGTCGACGGCACCGTCGATCCCGTGCGCGACAAGGAGGTCATCGACCTGGAGCTGCAGCTGCGCGACCTGGAGACCATCGAGAGCCGCATCAACCGCATCCAGAAACAGGCCCAGACCGGTGGCGACCGCGAGGCCAAGGCGCAATATGAGGTCCTGAAGCGCTACAAGGAAGCCCTGGAGCAGGGCCGCAGCGCCCGCACCGTCGAGCTCGTGAACAAGGACGAGGAGAAAATCGCCCATGAGCTCTTCCTGCTGACCAACAAGCCCGTGCTCTACGTCTGCAACGTGGACGACAAGAGCGCCGTCAACGGCAACGCCTATGTGGACGCCGTGCGCGAGGCCGTCAAGGACGAGAACGCGCAGATATTGGTCGTAGCCGCCCAGACCGAGAGCGAAATCGCCGAACTGGAGGACTACGAGGAGCGCCAGATGTTCTTGGCCGAGATCGGTCTGGAGGAGAGTGGCGTGAACCGCATCATCAAGGCGGCCTATGCCCTGCTCAACCTCGAGACCTTCCTCACCGCCGGCCCCAAGGAGGTGCGTGCATGGACCTATCGCCGTGGCAGCAAGGCGCCGCAGTGTGCCGGTGTCATCCACACCGACTTTGAACGCGGTTTCATCCGCGCCGAAATTATCAAGTACGAGGACTACATCCACTATGGCAGCGAGGCAGCCGTCAAGGAAGCCGGCAAGCTGCACATCGAGGGCAAGGACTACGTTATGCAGGACGGCGACATCGTTGTCTTCCGCTTTAATGTATAATTTAGGCTTCAGGCTTTAGGCTTTAGGCTTTAGGCTTTAGGCTTTAGGTCAATAACTGAAGCCTAACTTCTAACTCCTAACTCCTAACTTCTAACTCCTAACTTCTAATGAAACGCGTACTCCTGGTCAATAAGTTCTATTATCCGCGGGGCGGTGACTGTGTCGTCGTCCTCAATACCGAGGCGCTGCTCCGTGACAACGGGGTAGAGGCCGAGGTGTTTGCCATGGAGTACCCCGACAATCTGCCGGCCCGTTACAGTGAGCAGTTTGCCAGCGAGGTGGCCTTTGGCGGTGGAGTGGGCAACCAGTTGCGAGCCTTGGGACGCACTTTGGGCATGGGCGACGTGCGCAGCCGTTTCGAGGCCGTGCTCGACGATTTCAAGCCCGACGTCGTTCACCTGCACAACATCCACAGCTATCTCTCGCCCGTGGTGGGCGAGTTGGCCCGCAGGCGCGGCATCCGCGTGGTGTGGACCTTGCACGACTACAAACTGTTGTGCCCACGCTACGACTGCCTGCTCGACGGCAAGCCCTGCGAATTGTGTTACAAGGGCGCTAAGCGCAATGTGCTGTCGCACAGGTGCATGAAGGGCTCGTTACCCGCGAGTGCCGTGGCCTGGCTCGAGGCGACGAAATGGAACCGCAAGCGCTTGGAAAAGAATACCGACCTGTTCGTCTGCCCCAGTGAATTCATGGCTGCCCAGATGAAGTCCGGCGGCTTTGATGCCTCTCGCCTCAAGGTGCTCAACAACTTCCTCGACCCTGTCAAGTACAAGCAGTATCAGCGTTTGGACAGCACGGCTCCGCGCGAGGACTACTATTGCTTTGTGGGGCGTTTGTCGCACGAGAAGGGCGTTGCCGACCTGCTCGAGGTGGCTTCCCGCTTGCCTTACCGGCTCAAGGTTGCCGGTGGCGGTCCGCTGGCCGATGAATTGCGTGGCAAGTATGGCTCTTGCGGGAATATCGAATTCCTGGGGATGCTCGACGCGCCCGCGGTGGCGCGGCTGCTGTCTGGAGCGCGATTGAGCGTCATCCCGTCGCAGTGGTACGAGAACAACCCCTTGAGCGTGGTCGAGTCGCTGTGTGCAGGCACTCCGGTTGCCGGATCGCAGATGGGCGGCATCCCCGAACTCATCGACAGCGAGAACGGCGTCACCTTCCAGGCCTTTGACAAGGAGGCCATGGCCACGGCCGTCACCATGTCGATGACGCGCCAGTGGAACCATGCCGATATCGCCCGCCATGCGATGCGGCGTTTCAGTCCCGAAGGCCACTTGAGGGCGCTGATGAGCGATATTTACGCTTTTTAATCTCTCCCTTCCGTTTTTTTATTACCTTTGCACAATATTTTACAAATATTGTAGTTAAAATATTGTAAAAGCTTATTCTGACGATAGCAATGAAGAATGTGATTCAGGGGAGTCTGATCACTACTTTCAGGTGCAATGCGCAGTGCAACATGTGCAACATCTGGAAATTCCAGACCCACCCGAGCGAAGAAATAGACGCCTCCTACTATGAGAAACTGCCCGCGGGGTTGCGCATCAACATCACGGGCGGCGAACCGACATTGCGTCCCGACATCGACAAGATTTTCGAAATTCTCTATCCCAAATCACGACTTCTCGAACTCAGCACCAACGGTTACAATACCCAAAAAATTGTTGAGCTGGCCAATAAATATCCCAACATCCTCATCCGCGTGAGCGTCGAGGGCCTGCCCAAGATCAACGATGCCAAGCGCGGTCTTAAGGACGGCTTTGACCACGCCCTGCGCACGATGTTGGAACTCAAGAAGACCAAGTGCAAGAACATCGGCTTCTCGGTGGTCATTTCGCCCGACAACTACAAGGACCTGCTGCACCTCTACGACCTGTGCGTGGCACTCGATGTGGAGCTGGGCAACAGTGCGGTGCACAATTCATGGTACTTCCACAAAGAGGACAACCAGATCGAGAGCGAGGAGGCACTGCGTCAGCATGAACTCTTTGTCAAGGCCTTGCTTACCAGCAAGCGTCGCCACTTCAAGGACCGCCTCAAGGACTATGGCCGTGCCTACTTCAACCGCTCGATTCACCGCCGCCTGCGTGGCGACACCGACGAGTACCGTCCGCCCTGCGGCGCCCTGAGCGACTTTTTCTTCATCGACCCGTGGGGCAACGTCACCCCGTGCAACGGCAGCGGCGAGGAGTGGATCATCGGCAATATCAAGGAAGATACCCTCGAGAACATCATGGCCAGCGACAAGGCCCGCGAGGCGATGGAGAAGGTGCGCAGCTGCAAGCGCAACTGCACCTTTATCGTCACCGAGCGTCACGACATGGTGCGTCGTCCCTGGATTCCCATCATGTGGGTGCTCAAGAACAAGTGGCGCATCCGCAAGGGCCAGGACCTCTGCTGGGATTGATGGGAGTTAGGAGTTAGGAGTTAGGAGTTGGCATTTGTCAACAACTAGGGACTAGAAACTAAAAACTAAGAACTAGAAACTAGGGACTAGGGACTAGAAACTAAGGACTAAAAACTAAAAACTTATGAAAACGATAGCGGTCATCGGCACGCGCGGTTTCCCTGGCATTCAGGGCGGTGTCGAGGCTCACAGCTATCACCTCTATACACACATGGACGATGTGCACGTCAGGCTCTATCGCCGTCGTGCCTATCTCACTGAGCAATCGGCTCAGACCTTCCCCAATATCGAATACGTTGACTTGCCCTCGACACGCATCAAGGGCTTTGAGGCCGTGTGGCACACCCTGCTGAGTGTGGTGCACATCCTCTGCCATCGCCCCGACGTGGTGCACATCCACAACATCGGGCCCGGCATGTTTGCGCCGCTCATTCGCTTGATGGGCTTGCCCGTGGTGCTGACTTACCACAGCCCCAACTATGAGCACGACAAATGGAGTGCTCCCGCCCGCTGGCTGCTGCGTCAGTGCGAGAAAATCTCTCTCCGCTTCAGCAACCGCGTCATCTTCGTCAACAAGTATCAGATGGAGAAGTGCGGAGCCATCGACAAGAGCGTTTTCATCCCCAATGGCATCGACCCCGTCACCCGCAGCGAGTCCACAACGTTTCTTGACCAGCACGGCATTAAACGCGGAGAGTATCTGCTGGCTGTGGGTCGCCTCACGCCCGAGAAAGGCCTGGAATACCTCGTCGAGGCCGCCAACCGCTTGCCGCAGGTCACCCAGGTGGTCATCGCCGGTGCCAGCGACCATGACAGCGCCTACCGTAAGACGCTGGAGCAACTCGATGTCAATCACAAGGTCGTTTTCACGGGATTTACCACAGGCGAGAACCTGCGCCAGCTCTATAGCCATGCCCGATGCTTTGTCCTGCCCTCAGTCAACGAGGGATTCCCGATGGTGCTGCTCGAAGCCATGGCCTATGGCTTGCCCATTCTGTGCAGCGACATCCCCGGCACCCGCCAGGTCAATCTGCCCGAGCAGGACTATTTCACCGTCAAGGACGTCGACAGCCTTGCTACAGCCATTTCAAAGTTCCTGGAAAGCACCGACACCGCTCCCATCCACTACGACCTTGAAAAATACGACTGGCAGTCAATCGCTGTTGCGACCCGCCGTCAATATTTCTTTAGTAATAAATGCGTGATGGGCAATGATTGAATCTATAACTTTATAATACTAAGAGAATGAATTTTATCAATTATTACAGACACATTGTTTTTATCTTTGTTATTATTATTCTCCAAATGGCAGAGGCTAAAGCAGACAGCAATCCCGGTGTGGCTTATTCTGGCACTCTGCCTGTCTTATTTATCAATACCGATAATGCACAGCCAATAACTGATAAGGAGGTTTATATTGGTGGATCGTATTATTTAGATGCATTAAATATTCCCGGCTATGTCTCCATTGGATCTCCAGATGAGCCGTTGCGGCTTCAGATAAAAGGTCGCGGAAATTGGACCTGGGAAACCTATGACAAAAAGCCCTATCGCATCAAGCTTGAGCAGAAACAAGCGCTCATGGGCATGAACAAGAATAAGCATTTTGTGCTCTTGGCTCATGTCGAGGACCCGTATGCATACTTGCGTGAAGGAACTGCATTTGAACTAAGCCGACGTATCGGTATGTCTTATACGCCTGCCGAGGAACCTCTTGAGGTTGTGTTGAACGGGGACTACATAGGTTTGTACTTCTTGACTGAGAAGATACGTGTTGGCAATGACCGTGTCAATATCGTTGAACAGGAGGATAACGATACCTTACCCGAGAACATCACAGGAGGTTGGTTGTTGGAAATTGATGCTTACCCCGACGAGAATCCCATTATTTTGAGCAGTCGTGATGGCTACTGGTTCCCGGTTGTCAGCCATTCGCCTGAGGTCTTGTCTGACGTACAATATGATTATTTGGTGGGCCTGATCAACAAGGTGGATTCGTTGATTTATGAGTCGCCTATTCAGAATTGTGAGTGGGAGAATTATCTGGATATGGACTCGTTGGCTTGCTTCTATATAGTTAATGAGGTCATGGATAACATCGAATCGTTCAGTGGCAGTTGCTACATCCACAAGGAGCGAGGAGAGGATACTAAACTCATCTTTGGCCCAGTGTGGGATTTTGGCAACTCATTCAATCGCAGTGCACTCAATTATATCTATGAGGAGAACCCAATTTACTTAACCCATTGGCTGAAAGGTGTACTTCAGTTCCCTAAATTCAGGCAGTGTCTGCGTGATCACTGGGATAATTTCTACGAAAACGGATTGGCCTCTATTGATGATTTTATTGACCGCTATGTCGAGAAGATTCAGGCTGCCTGTGTGGCCAATCAGGCAAGATGGCCCCAATATGGCTACAGCAATTTACAAGAGAGGAAAGTGCATTTCTTGACCAAGTTGCACAACAAGATTGATTTTCTCAAAAGAAATTGGGTTGCAAACGTTGAAGACATGGCGTTTGTTGACAAGGTTGTTGGAGTCAAGTATTTTGACTTATATGGTCGCGTGTATGATAGTCCACAACATGGCATTAATCTGATAGTTACGACCTATCAAAGCGGTACGGTCAAGACGGAAAAGAAGTTATTGCAATAATTGCAAAAAGAGTGTTGCAAATAATCATAATACCTTAGGTGCCGTGTCATGCAAGATGAGTTGTTGATGGTTGTATTATGCCAATCATCTTGCTCGCACAGGCCACGTTAGTCAACTCTTTCCCTGCTTTGACGCAAGCAGCATGCATCTTGTCGTAGTTGTTGATGACCTCAATCAGGTCATTCTCGTCCCAGTTGTCGCGCACGACGCCCAGTCCGTTGGCGGCAATGAATGAAGCAGTTGAGGGTTTCGTATTGGTCACCACAGGCGTGCCGCTGGTGATGGCCTCGGCAATGGTGACCATGTTCAGGTCATTACTGGTATCCACCAGCAGCGCCAGCGCGTGCCTGAGGGGCTCGGCTAGTCGTTCATGTGACAGGAAACCGTGGAACACCACATTCTTTTCAATACCCAACTTGGATGCCAGCTGTTTTAATTCTTGCATCTGGTCGCCGTCCCCAATGATGTCCAGGCGGTAATTATGATAAGGCTCTTGACTCACGAGACGGGCAAACTTAGTGATGATGCTGTCCACACTCTTGCGCTTAACCAGTTGTGATACGACGATAAAGGCATTCTTGACATGGTCGCTGGGGTAGAGCGTGTGGGCATCGGTGCCATGGTCCACAATCACGTCGCTCACGTGACGGCTGTAGCGGCTCATGAAACGCTTGGCGGGCTCGCTGCGCGGCACGATGGTCACGTGTCCCATGAACGTCGGGACAATGACATTGTGCCAGAACTTGGACGGCAGTTTGAACAACAGGCGCTGATGGCGATCCATCTCTTGCCAGATGAGTAATTTGGACTTGCAGACGCCAGCAGCGATGAGAGAGGAAATCTGGAAGGACTCGCTCGCAATCACAAGGTCATATTCGGACGAGTGTTGCTTGAGCCAGGCGCGCATTCCCTTGGGCCACGGCAGCAGGCTAGGTTTGAACACTCGTGACAGCCGTGAAGGGAAATAAACGACCTCGAAGGGTAATTGCTCATCCTGCCTGGTGGGCATGAACTCCTGCGATGCCAGCAACGTCACCTCGTGGCCCAGCTCGATAAAACCCCGGGCAAAGGTGCTGATCATGCAATCGCTGATGGATTCCTTGCGCTTGATGACACCTTTCTCGGCTGTCGATAATATGCAGTTGATAATGAGTACCTTCATGTCTTAATGTGCCTACAATAACGCAAAAGTAGAAAAAATAATGGACAGCATGGCCGTTTTCAAGATGGAACTTGCCAAAAACTGCTTGTGGACGACTTAAATGCGGGAGTAAGGACTATAAAACCGGTTCTTGAGAAAGATAATCCTGCTTAAATGCAACTTGTCGCACAGATAAGCGCTTGCCAGGCATCCTGTCATCACAATAGGCAATGCCACAATCAAGAAAGTGAGCGCCGTGGGATCAAAACTGAAAAGTGGCGTAAGCTTCTTGGTCGCGATAGTGAAAATGGGGGAAAATAAAACAATGGCCAATGAATTGCGGCCCAAATAGGCGAAAGCGTTCTTGAGCGTATGGGGACAATAGGAATACAGAGCGAGCAACAAGCTGATTACCAGCACGGTGATGGCAATTCCCGCCAAGGTGCCGTTATCGTAGTTATCGGGAAGCCAGAACAGGACTATCAGTGGCAGCGCCGCAACAAATGAGGGCGTGATTGTGTCTAAGAAAGAATGACCATTCCTGTAGATGAAAATACCTATCACAAAGTAAATGACATTACACCAACTTAATCCCTCAATCACAACAGTCAGTCCATACAAGGTCAAGGCGACCAAAGCTAACCCTGAGATGCCATTTAGCTTCAATACCTTGTAGACCAGCCAATAGATGATTGTGCTGATGGCCAGCGTGTGGATGTACCAGTAGGGGCCGGTGGGCTGGGTGGCTACCCTAATGGCAAAATCACGGGCCGTGAGTTGAGCGATTGCGTTGTGAGCGCCTAATTGTCCTCCGATATAGTATTGTGCGATGATATAAAGTGACTCAAACAACACATAGGGCACAACCAGGCGCAGCAGGTCATGAGTGAACTTGGCCAGTTTCTTGTCAATGTTAGCGAGATAACCCGAGATGATGAGAAATGCCGACATGTGGAATGTGTACACCGCTTTGTACAACAGGGGATAGGTCTGCTCGATCAATGCCAGATGGAAAATGACCATCAGCAAGATGAAAACACCCTTCAGATAATCCAGCTGGGGAATACGTTCCTTGGAATGAAGATGATTAACGGCCATACTTGTTGGATCGGATGGAGCGTTTCTTGACGTTAGTGATTTTCTTGAACATATCTTGTTCGCCTTTCACGCCGCGGAACACGTTACCTTTCACCTCGAGCCGCGTGAATTTCATCGAATCGGTCGAAGCGTTTGACCAATGGGTCATGAAGCGTCCGTCACCACTGCTTACTGTGACGTCATTGTTGTTAAAGATCACTGAACCTTTTTGGGCAAACTCCTGCAAAAAGAAGTTCATGTCGTTGCTCTTGAAGGTGTTGCCCGTGAAATTGAGGTGAAGTTCGTTGATTTTGTGGCAATAAATGCGTGTGTCGCCTTTAAAGTAGTTGTTGTTGGCATTGAGCGTGAACAGGTCGGTACCATTGCCAGCTCCGACAGTGGAGATGCACTTAATTCCCTTACACACATTGTCGCGCATAGTGATAGTACCGCCATTGGCACCGCACCATATCAGTTGAACGCCGTTCTCCTTGCCTGTAAACGGGTCAGTTGCCACAGTGTTGACGATTTTGTTGCCGCTCATGTCGATATTGCCGCCCTGGATGAGCAGGACGCTGTACCCGACGGAATTGTAGGGGTTAAGGACCGAATTGTGGTTGGTGATCGTGTTATTGATGATGTGAATGGGCTTCTGCTCTTTGCTCTGGTCTTTGATTTCAAAGTCCTGGCGATAATACCTTTTGGAAGAACGCAGGTTTTCATTGACTATCTCGTTGTTTTCAAAGTATATGTCTTGTTGCCGATCGCTATATGGTAAATCAACAAAAATGCATCGTGTACATTCATCATTGATGATGAATTTATTGTTCTTGACATGTACATTGCTTGTGGTGACGGTGTATTGGCCCTTACTGTCCCCGGTTTGAATTGTGAACAACGTGTGGTTGGTCATGTCTTTGACCTTGTCTTTACCTTGATAGCCGTAATGAATCTTGTTATTCTCAATGAAAATGTCGGTACGTTTAGCATTTCCGCTTACATTCCCGTCGGCATTGATGGTTTTGCCAAACACTCCGATGATTTCGTCGTTGCCATATTTGAAAAACTGGTTGTTCTTGATTGTGATGTTGTGCATCTCGCCCCTGATCCACAGGCAGCCCCCTGTCTCGCAGTTATTGTAGTTGGTGATGGTGTTGTTGGCAAAGGTGACATTGGAGCACACCCGAAGGTCAAAATTGGTGATATAGGCATTCTCAAGATAGCTGTCCACATCATGCACATTGATGTGGTTGGCATGATAGATCTTGACTGCATATCGTTCAGAGTCTTCCCACCAAATGCCTTCATGCTCCTTTAGCTTGATGGAGAGGTTAGCGATTTCGACTGCAATGGGATGCTCAAGTCTGCCATGGAACATGATGAATGTGTCATCGGTAAAAGCCTTGAAGCCTTTACTGTTACTGCCCTTGTTCAAGATGATGGTGGTTTGGTCCATTCCGGCGCCATTGATGATGACACTGCTCATGAACTCAACGGTTCCGTTCAGGATGAAGCTTCCCTTGCCGAAGTTGAGGATGAGAGTGTCGTCATAGGTGGCGCTATTACTGAGGGAACGCAGATACTCTGTTAGATTACTTGTTCGGGCATCTATATCAACACTGATGGTCCTGGCCTGCAGGTTGAACGCAGCCATCAAAGCGAGACCGACCACACAAAATCTGATAAGCTGTTTCATATTATTCTTTTTTATTTTTTTGACTATGACCGATGTCTGGAGGTTTAATTGCCTGTCCTAAATGGCCTGCACTCACCTGGCTTTAGGTGCGGGTGCTGGAAGCCTGTTGGGCCTGAAACTGTTTGTTTTAATTCCTCCAGTGAAGACGCTTTTGTTCATTTCGCGCCCAAAATTACGAAAAACGATGTATCTTTGCAAAAAAATCAGCAATATGTCTCCTCTGGTATCCATCATTATTCCTGCTTATAATGCCGCTCCATATCTTACACGGAGCGTGAAGAGCGCTTTAGCGCAAACGCATGACAACGTCGAGGTCGTGATTGTGGATGACGGGTCAACTGATGACACTGGTGTTATCGCCGACCGGTTGGCGCAACAGGACAAGCGTGTGAAGGTTGTGCATCAGGAAAACCGTGGGCTTGCCGAGGCTCGCCGCAGTGGCATTAGGGCATCAGGTGCCGATTATATCACACATCTGGACGCTGACGACGAGCTTCTCCCTGATGCGGTGGCGTTCCTGCTGGATAAATGTGTTGAAGGTAAGTTGGACCTTGTCTATGGTTCTTTCATCAAGGTGATGGATAACCAGTCATTTGAGGTGCCTCATCCCATGGAAGGGGTGCTCACGGGTGACGAGTACCTGCATTTCCTGTTCGACCGCCGCTGCATGTGCGCATCGTGGGGAAACCTGTTCTGTCGCGAGGTGTGGAATGATGATATTTTCCCTCCTCGTGGTCAGGTATTACCCAGCGAGGATGTGCTCATGAACATCTGTATGAGTGCACATGTCAATCGTGTGGGCTTTTTCAATAAGCCGGTGGTGAAATACTATTATGTGCCCACGTCGTTATCTATCTCAAACCGTCTATCGAACATGGACAGCTGGGAGGCATATTTCGATTTGGTCGAAAAGAACCTCAAGCAAAGGGGTAAACTGGATGAACTTGACAAGGACTTGCTGTGCATGAAGCTCGATCGCCTTGCTTTTTATATCTACCCTCTAGACATTAAGCGGACGTGGATAAGCAAAATCGTGAATGATAACCGTTACAGTTTGCCGCGACGTTATGCGGTGTTGCGTTGCTTATTGCACTATCCCAAACTGTGCCACTGGTGTGTAGTGAACAACAGACGACTTAAGCGTTTGTTCGGCTAAGCTGCATCTTCTTGGATGGCTCCTCTTCGGCAACTTCACCGGGTAACCAAGCACCTGCAACCAGGCCATAGAGGACGATGCAAAAGACCGGGTCGCGCAACGACTCGACGTAGAAGAAGTTGATGCCGATGAGGATGACCAGGAAGAGCTGCATGTTCAAGTCTCGCTTGGAAAAGCCCTCGGGGTGACGCACAAATATCGAGACCAGGAACACGATATACCACAAGATGCCCACCAGACCCAGCTGCAAGTACACGTGGATGAAGTAGGGGATGGTGCCAAGCAGGTACCACTCATACTGGTCATACAGTTCGGAATGGCTCAGTTTGGTGCCGCCCTTGAAGTGGCCCACGCCAAACCCCATGGGGATATGGCCCGGCTCATTCTCTTCGAACATGGGCAGCAGCAGGAACTTGGTAGCCCGGGGAATATCGGCAAGACCCATTTCGTTGTTCTCCATGTTCCAGGTCGCGTCTTCCTCGGCTCGCTCGACATCCATAAACATGTATTCCATCAGGTATTCCTCGCTGAAGATGTCCAGACCGTCGGCTGTATTGCTCACCTCGCCTGTGTAGGTCATCTGGTAGGTCATGTAACCCACGCCAAACAGCAGGGACATCACCGGCACGACAATCAAGGCACGGGCGAACATGCGCTTGCCGATGGGCACCAGCAGGATGAAGTAGAGCACCAGCAGCACGAAGCTGATCTTGGTCTCGTTCAGGAAGGTGGGCGTGAGCAGCAGCACATACTTGTAATTGACGAGAATGGAGTTGACGAAATGTCTCGGGTTGATACGTTTCCTGATCAGGTAGAAGGAGATCAGGTAAATCATCATCGAGATGGTGCCCGAGTACCAGTTACCCAACGAGCCGCCACCATGGTCGCCGGCGGTGTAAACGATGAACTGGTACAGGATGCACGGTACCTGTAGCCACAGGAAGATTTCCAGATTCTTGTCGAAGGACTTGATGAAGCGCTCCCGCCGCTTGGGTTCATCCCAGAAGTAGCGGAATATCGGGTAGCAGAACATCACGCCGAAGAACACGCGTATGCCGTTCACCGTCATGGTGACGGGCAACTTGTTTAGCACCAGGCTGCTCGTCAAGGCAATGAGCAGCAGTGACCCGACGAACAGGAAATCGGCCTTGTGGCGCAACGTCATCAGGCCTATCAGCACCAGCACAGCGTCGCAGGCCAGCAGAATATAGCTGCGCAGCGACTCCAGTCCGGGGACAAACTCGTCGCAGACGAAGCCAACGGTACCCAAAACCCAAAACACGCCCAAAAGGGCGCGTTGGATGAATATGGATTTGGTGACTTGCATCTTTTTTATGCGTTAGGTTTTACCAACTACCAACTAAGGACTAACAACTAGAAACTAGGGACTAGAAACTAGAAACTAAACTACTCCTTGTCCTGGCCGTAACCGTAGCCGTAGCCCTGCGACATCTTGGGATTGCTGTCGTTGAGCACGACGGCGACATTGTTGAGCTGTCGGCGCGACAGGGCGTTGTTCATGTAGCGCACCAGACTGCGCTTGGTGTAGTTGGCGCGGGTGACATAGACGGTCACGTTGGCATAACGGGCCAGCGAGTAGGTGTCGCTCACCATGGCGATGGGCGCCGAGTCGATGATGACGTAGTCATAGCGCTCCTTGAGTTGGTCGATGAGGTCCTGCACACGGGTGGTGAGCAGCAACTCCGACGGGTTGGGCGGGATGACGCCACCCACGATGACGTCGAGGTTCTCCACCTCGGGACAATGCTGAATCACGTCATCGAGCGTGACATGCTGCTTGGCCAGGAAGGCGGTTACGCCGGGGTTGTCGTTGATGTTGAGCATCTCGGCCAGCTTGGGGCTGCGGATGTCCATGCCCACCAGTGCCACGCGTTTACCCAGCAAAGAGAACGACGAGGCGAGATTGGTGCTGATAAAGGATTTGCCCTCGCCAGACACCGAACTGGTGACCAGCATGACCTTGTCGTTGGGGGTGGGCAGCATGAACTGGATATTGTTGCGCAACAGACGGAACAGCTCGACGATCGACGATGACTTGCCCTCCTTGACCACCAGCTGAGAGCGGTGGCGGTTGTGGCAGATCTCGCCAATGACGGGAGCCTTGCTGATGCTCTGCAGCTCTTCCTGCGACGAGAACTTGGTCGTGAACAGGTTCTTGAGGAACAGCAGTACCAGCGGCAACAACAGGCCCGCTATCAGTGCCAGGAAATAAATCTTGTATTTCGCGGGCTTGACGGGGTTGATCGATGCATAGGCGTGGTCCACGATCTTGCCCTTGGGCGTGGTGGCTGCCAGCACCAGCGAGTTCTCCTCGCGCTTCTGCAGCAGGAAGGTGTAGAGCGAGTTCTGAATGCCCTGTTGACGGTACAGGTCTTGGGCCTCACGCTCAACACTGGGCACCTTGCCCATGGCGCTGTTGGTCGAGTTGGTCTGGCTTTGGGCACGGCCCAGCTGCATGTCGATGGCTCTGATCGAGGAGTTCACACCCTTGATGATGTTGTTGTGCATGCTCTCGATCTGCTCGTCGATGCGCTTCAGCGCCATATTGTCGCCCTTGGCCGACTGCTCGAGTTCCTGCCGCTTGACGAGCAGGTTGTTGTAGGCCTTGATGGAGCCTGATGCTGCACTCGAGTCCACGTCAAAGGGGATATAGCTGTGCTTGTTGGCCGGGTCGTTGACAAAGTCCTTGACCATGCCCAGCAGGCGCTTGTTGGTCTCCAACTTGATGATGGCGCGGTCGGCGACCTCCTGCTTGGCCATCTCGCTCTTCATCTGCAACTCAAAGTTGATCATGTTGTTGCGGCGCCTGAAGGCTTCGATGTCGGCCTCGCTGCTGGTCAGACCCTTGTAGATGAGGGCCAGACGTTCGTCGATAAACTTGGCTGTGTTGATGGCCTGTTCGTCTTTTTCCTGCTGTCCGCGCTCGTTGTACAGGTTGACGAGCGTGTTGAGCACGTCACGGCCACGGCCCTTGACGGTCTCGAGGATGTTCAGGTTGATACCGTTGGCCTTCTTGGTGATGAGCTTGACCTTGATGTTCTTGTTCAGGCCCTGGCCGCAGTACTGCGAGCCGATGAGCGATGCCGTGATGTGGCAAGGCTTCTTGGGCTTGTAGTTCTCGGTAGTCTTGATGGTAAATGTGCCGTATGACGTCTTGTAGGTTGCCGGAAGCCTGGCGTCCTTGGCATTGATGAGCTTGGTGCGGCCGCTTTTGGCCTTGATGTTGGCCAGCCCCTCTTTGTTGACGTCAATCTTGAAGGTGACCGACGACAGGGTGTCGAACATCTCCTCGGGGGCAACGACCTCGATGGGCGAGTCGTTGTAGTGGTCCACGTTGGGTTTGAACCAGCCCTTGTCCTCGATATAGCGGCGGTTGAGTTTCAGGCGACGGGCGACCTCGGTACACAGTTCTTGCGACGAGAAGACGATCATCTCGTCCTCTACCTTGCCGCCGCCGCTCATGAGCTTCATGCTCTTGAGCAGGTTGGCGCCGGCGCTCGAACTGTTGTCCTCCTGTGCCACGAGCACCACTGCATTGACATCATAGACGCGGTTAGTGACCCTCACATAGTAATAGGCCAGCAGGCCGCAGGCGATGAGCGACAGCAGGAAGAGCCACCAGTAACGTTTGTATTTGTCATAGAGCGCGCCAAAGTCGATGGCCTGCTCCTCGGGATGATTGGTCGTAATATTTTCTGCCATAATGGTTGATTATCTGGTTAATGCGATGACGAGTGACGCGATGACCGACACGCTGCTCACGACGGTCGAGATGACCGAGAGCTTGAAGGCGTTGTTCTGGTTGTACTTGGAGTTGTCGATGCGTATTTCGTTGGGCTCGACATACACCACGTCGTTCTGGCGCAGGTAGAAATAGGGCGAGTTGAACACGTCGCTGCTGTTGAGGTTGAGGCGCTGGTAGTTGCGCTTGCCGTCCTCGGTGCGGATGACATAGACGCGGTCACGCTTGCCAAACTCGGTGAGGTCGCCACAGGCGGCCAGGGCATCCAGCACGGTAAAGTACTGCTGGCCGGTCACCACGCGGTGGGGATTCTTCACCTCGCCCAGCACGTCGATGCTGAAGTTCACGATATCGACACGTACAAACGGGTCCTTGACGTCCTTGCTCACCAGGTCGGTAACCATTCTGGTGATTTCGGGAATGGTTTTGCCACCCACCTGGAGGCGTCCCAACACGGGCATCATGATGTAGCCGTGCTCGTCGACGATGTAGGTCTGGGTGCGCGGTTGGGTCACCGACAACAGGGCATTGCGCGTGGCGGGATTGTCCATCGGCATGTTGTAGGCTGCGGTAGCCTGCGGTACCGACGAGGTCACCGAGATGACCAGCTCGTCATCGGGCTGGATGCGGATGGGATAGTTGCCTTCGGCATTGGCCAGTGCACCGTTGGGCGCTGCGGCCAGGTCTTTGAAATAGGCGAGCGTGTTGTCCTTCGTCGATGTGCATGACAACAGCGTTGCCGCTGCAATCATCATTATAAGTAATCTTGATTTCATACGGTTACAATAAAGTATTTCGTTTTTTACTTTAGTAAACGTATAACTGCAACAATTATTTTATGGAATCGTGTGTTTTGATGAATTTTGACAGGACCTGGTCACGCAACTCCTTGCCGCAGGTCCACAGGATGCACCCCAGCGCGATGACCATAAAGACTATGTCAAACAGCGCATTAGGGCTATAGTAGAAGGGGATTGTCCACAGGAGCATCACGGCCACGGGAATGATGCAGCGGCGGTCGATTTTCAGGACAAAATAGCGGCGCATGTCGTGCCAGCGGTAGAAGAACAGGACCAGATAGGTCACCAGCTGGGTGACGATGACGCCATAAACGCCCAGGGGCTTGATCAGGGCGAAGTTCAGGGCCACATTGACGATTGCCGCAAGCACGATCGAGGGTAGGGTGCGCGGCGTGTCCTTGGCGCACTGGTAGCCCATGTCGAAGAATGCCGCAAGACCGAAAATCACTGCCGACAGGCCCATGGGATAAATGTACATGAGGCTCTCGCGGTATTGCGGAGCAACCAGCCAGTTGTAGTTGGCCTTGAGCATGAAGGCATAACCGATCAGGATTCCGGCCAGCGCAAAAATGTAGCTGTTGAACATCTTGGAGAAGAACCGGTCGCGGTCGGGGCTGTGGTATTGCAGGATAGCGGTCTCTTGCCAGGCCTGGTAGAAAATGATGGCCAGCGTGCTGATAATGCTGGTGAAACGGATGGCCACGGCATAGATGCCATTCACGTCCAGTCCAAGGAAATACTTGATAAACAGGCGGTCACTGCTTCCCGTGAGCCACCAGCACAGGGAGCCCGGCAGCAGGGGCAGGGTGTAGCGGATGATGTCGAGACCCACCTGGCGTGAACTGAGCGACCACCGCGTGTTGCGGGTGATGAGCCGCACGCGGCACTCGACCAGTATCAGAGCCAACAGTCGGGCAACGATATTGGCCAGGAAGATGCCCTTGATGCCCCAACCCAGAATGGCGACAAACAGGATGCTGAACACGCCGATGCCCAGCGCCGACAGGATGCCTGTGACGGCAAAGGCCCGGTTGTTGCCCAACCCGCGGAACACTTGGGAATACACCTCTTGCAGCGACAGGGCAATGAGCAGTCCTGTCGCATAGCCCAGGTAATGGATCTCGGTGGTGAACGACATCACAAGGGCCACCAGCATCGCCAGGGCCAGGGTGGTGATCATGGTGCGGGAAACAAAGGTGACGATGCGCTGGCGCTTGGTGTTGTCATCGCAGTCGAGCAGGAACCTGAAGGCGCCGTCGCGCAGTTGCAGGGTGACAAATGGCACGAGCAGGAAACAGACGGTCAGGCACACATCGTAGTAGCCAAAGTCGGACGTGTCGTGTACAAAATAGGTGTACAGCGGCACCATCATGAAGGTGATGAGCTTCGACCCGATGTTGCCAATGGCATAGACGCCGACGTCCTTGATGAACTTGGAGCCTCGGCTGCTAGACCTGTTATTGTTTTCTGTCATTGTCATTTTTGCGGCTGCAAAATTATTAAAATATTTGGTTTTATGACCTCTCTTTCGCTAAATGTTTGTAATTTCGCCCCACAATACGGCATCTCGAGACCCGAATGAGGTGTTAAAGTAATACTTTTAGAGGCAAAAGTCTGACATCTGATGATCAAGACCATCAACTCATGGCGCGGGCTCATGGCAGTGGCCGTGGTGCTCTTCCATTGTAATGTGGCGTGGATTTACAACGTCGCCGTTTCGGGTGTGACGTTTTTCTTCCTCTCCAGCGCGTTCCTCCTGGCTCGGCGCCATCCGGTCGAGCGTCTCGAGGCGCGTGCCTATGGCCGCTTCGTCCTGGAGCATGCGTTGCGCCTCTATCCCTTGCATTGGCTGGGGCTGGCCTTGCTGATTGTCATGGCGTGCACGCTGTATGCTGCGCCCATCAACTGGGGTGCGACGGCACTCAGTGCGCTGCTGCTGCACGCGTGGTCGCCCTTGCACGATGTCCACTATGGCATCAATCCGGTGGCCTGGTATATGAGTGCGCTGCTGTTCTGCTATTGCATCTATCCGCTGGTGATGCGATGGATGGGGCGGTGGCGTCTGTGTTACAAGGCTTTGCTGGCCGTAGTGCTGGCAGTTGTCCTCGGGACCATCATGTTGCCGCTCGACATTTCCGGGCGCGAGGCGGTGTTTGTCAATCCCTTGTCCCATGTCGTCGACGTGGTGGTGGGCGTGACCCTGATGCACCTGTGCCAGGTGCTGCAAGGACGCTGGCCCCGAGTGGGTTACCGCACGGCAACGTTCCTCGAGTTGGGCGCCCTGTTGCTGCTGGCAGCGGTAATAGGGCTCAACATGACGACCACCCTGGTCAGGCCATGGGAGGACGATGTGCTCTGGCTGTTGCCGCAGGGCGCGATATTGGCGGTGCTGGCCTGGCTCGCCGGGCAGGAGGGCGCTATCGGTCGCTTGCTGTTGTGCAAGCCGCTGCAATGGCTGGGCAGCATCAGTTTTGAGGTGTTTGTGCTGCAGTTTGTGGCTTTCAGGCTCTTTGCCTTTGTGATTGCTCCGGCCGCGGGCCATCTGGGATGGGACATCTACGGACTGCTGCCCTGGCTCGTGCTGGCGGTGCTGCTGCCGCTCTCGTGGCTGGTGAACCGCGTTTTCACCCGTCCGTTGTCCCGAATCATCAAGCGAAAACTAACAACTAAAAACCAATGATAAAGACGATTACAGGCTGGCGCATCTTTTTTGTGCTGTTGATTATCCTGCATCATGTGGGCTTGGACCAGTTGGACATGATGAGTCTGGGCGTGTGCTATTTCTTCATGTCCAGCGGTTTCCTGCTGGCACTCAAGTACCCGTTCCACGAACTCGACGGCAAGGCTTACCGTGCCTTTGCCTGGAAGCGGGTGCTCCGCGTCTATCCGCTGCACTGGTTCACGCTGGCCTTGTGGCTGGGCGCGGCGGCGCTGCTGGGGACGCTGGTCATCGAGCCGCTCACCCTGGGCCTTAATGCCGCGCTATTGCATTGCTGGTCACTGTCTTATCCCATCTATTACTCCTACGTCAAGGTGTCATGGTTCCTGGGTGTGCTGCTCTTCTGCTACCTGTGCTATCCCTTGCTGGCCCACTGGTATCTGCCCTTGCGCTTGCGTCACAAACTGATTGTACTTGCCGTGCTGGGGCTCATCGCGATTGTCGTCCTGGCGGGTACCGACGATTACAGCCGCACCGCTTTGTACGTCTTCCCGCCCATGCGTCTCATCGACTTCCTGATTGGCATGACGCTGCCCCACGTGTGCCGCGTGGCCCGCGGCCGGCCCGTTATCGGCAAGAGCGCTAACGGCACCGATGCCGAGCTCATCGCTGTGGCTGTGCTCTCGGCGACGGTGATGATGCATGGCTCCAATCCTGGTGTGCGTCCCTGGAGCGACACGGTCATCTGGTGGATTCCCCAGGCCCTGCTCATCATGGTGTGCTACCTGTATGACGGCCGCGAGGGTTTCATCGGCAAGCTGATGGCATCCCGCCCGTTGCAATGGGTTGGTACTGTGTGCTTTGAGCTGTTCATGCTGCAAGGGATTGCAGCCCTCGTCTATAACTACCTGCTGGCTCCGGCGCTGGGCCATCTGGGCCTGGCCCGCCTGGGTTTGGACCCCTACAGCCTGTTGCCCTGGATGATTATCCCGCTGGGCATCCTGCTGGCCTGGATTGTCAACCGCTTGTTCACCCGACCCTTGAACAGACTCCTCTTCAGCCGTTGAAATCATGACCGCAACCACGAAATTTTTTATAATGTATAATGGCGACAGGCCGACAGTTTTTTGGACTTTGCGCAATAATGAAAGAATTATTGCGTTATAATGGTTAAATGGACCCGACTAAGCTGAAACATATTGTATGGATATTGCTGTTGTTGGTGGGATGTGCTGTCGCACAGGCCCAGGACAATGACATGATTCTGAATCGCCCCTATGCCGATGTCAAGCCGATTCACTTCGGCTTCTCGGTGGGCTTGAATTTTCAGAATCTTGCCATTACCAACAACGGTCTGGTTGTAGATGAAAACTATGAGTGGTATGCCGACGTGCCTGCTCACTCGCCGGGTTTCAGTGTGAATGTGTTGGCCGACCTCCGCCTTGCCGATCACTTCAACCTGAGGGTTTCTCCGGGTCTGTATTTCGGCAACAAGGTGGTGCAGTACCTGAATCACAGGGGCAGTCCCGATATGGCGGTTCAGGACCACTATAAGCAGAGCCAAAACATCAAGTCCACCTATATTGTGTTGCCTGTCGACGTGAAGATGAGCGCCAAGCGCTACCACAACATGCGCCCATATTTCACGGGCGGTGTGATGTATGCACACGACTTGGCTAAGGACCACAGCGATCAGCTCAAGCTCAAGAATGCCGACATCATGCTCACCGTGGGCATGGGTTGTGACTTCTACATGCCTTTCTTCAAGCTCTGTCCCGAGGTCAAATTCTGCTTTGGCCTCAAGAACCTGCTGGAAAAGAACCGTCCCGACTTGGAGGACCGTCCCGAAATGCAGCCGTTTACCAAGAGTGTGAACAAGGTGACGAGCAATATGGTCATCGTGACGTTCTTCTTTGAGTAGGAAACATGCCATGCTGATGCTGAGTAGGGACAAAAAACGAAGATAATGAGAATCAAGCTTCACGACATACGACACCTGTTGGCCGCGGCAGTGCTGAGCACCGTCGTGGCGCTTGGCGTTCATGCCCAGGTCGATGCCGCGTTCTCCCATTTCTGGACCGGCCAGACCTATTACAACCCTGCTGTGGCAGGCGAGCTCAACGCCATCCGCCTGAATCTGGGCAGCCGCATGCAGTGGGTGGATTTCAAGCGTGCCCCCATGACATTTTACTTCACTGCCGATATGCCCTATAAGCTGTTGGAGCAGAAGTGGGGTGTGGGCGCCAAGGCCGAGTTTGAACGCATCGGTCTGTACACCAACACGCGAATTGGCGCACAGCTGGCGTGGAAGCGCAAGATCGGCAGGGGCACCTTCAGCGTGGGTATTCAGCCGGGTATTTTCTCACAGACGTTCCGTGGCAAGGAGGCCATTACGGTCGGTGAAACGTCCGAGTCCGACAAGGTCATCCCCAAGCAGGACGTGTCGGGTACGGCATTCGATGCCAACGTCGGTGTTTACTACACCCATCCCAGGTATTGGGCGGGCTTCTCGGTGACTCACTTGACCAGCCCCACCATCGAGTTGAAGGTCACACGAGAGTCGCTTGACTATTACGAATTTAAGGTGGGCCGCAGTTATTATTTGATGGGTGGTGGCAATATTCCAATCAATAATACGTTATTTGAAATACAACCCTCGGGATTGTTTGCCTATACGCAGAACTTCTGGACGGCCCAGGTGGCGGCGCGTGTGCGCTATAACCGCATGCTCAGTATCGGTGCCGGCTACCGATGGAAGGATGCTGTGACGGCTTTCATTGGTGTCAACCTGAAGGACGCTTACATCGGATATGCATACGATTATCCGGTGTCGGCCATCAGCAAGGCAACCTTTGGCAGCCACGAGGTGTTCGTCACCTATCATGTGAAGTTGGACCCGAAGGAGAAGAACAAGAACAAACAAAAGAGCGTACGCTTAATGTAAGATATGAAGAAACTAATTTTGATACTGTTGGTCGCCGTGGCGACCGTGTCGTGTGGTTCAATGCGCAAGGGAGGTACCAGCGGCGGTGAGGTCACCGGCGTTGGCGCTGCCGTGTTTAACGAGACCACCCCGTTTGGTATGGTGCTCGTTGACGTTGGCTCGATGCGTGAGGGACCGGCCGAGAGGGACTCCATCTGGGGTATCGACTCCACGGCACACGGCATCTCGGTTGACGCCTTCTGGATGGACGAGATGGAGGTGAGCAATTCCAAGTACAAGCAGTTCGTCTATTGGGTGCGTGACTCGATCATCCGCGAGCGCCTGGCCGATCCCGCCTATGGTGGCAACGAGGAGTTCAAGATCGAGGAGGACAAGGAGGGTAACCCCGTTACTCCGCATCTCGACTGGAGCAAGAGCATCCCCTGGAAGAACCCCAGCGAGGACGAGGAGCGCGCCATCGAGAGCGTTTACCGCATCAACCCCATCACCGGCGTGAAGGAACTTGACGCCGCCCAGATGAACTATCGCTTCGAGGTCTATAACCTGACCGAGGCCGCCAAGCGCAAGCACCGCTTCGACCCCACGCGTCGCGACTACAACACCGACCACGAGGTGGACATGACACCGCCCACCATCAGCAAGGACACCGCCTATATCGACGACGAGGGCCGCATCGTGCGCCAGACCATCACGCGCGCCATGCAGAGCGAGTATGACTTCCTCAACACCTACATCGTCAACATCTACCCCGACACCACTTGCTGGGTCAATGACTTTGAGAACGCTTACCAGGAGCCTTATGTGCGCATGTACTTCGCCAACGGCAACTACAACAACTATCCCGTCGTGGGCGTGAGCTGGGAGCAGGCCAATGCCTTCTGCCACTGGCGCACCGAGTTCCTGAAGAAATCTTTGGGTGGCCAGGGTATCTATGTCGAGCCCTTCCGTCTGCCCACCGAGGCCGAGTGGGAGTTTGCTGCCCGTGCCGGCCAGAACAAGAACAAGTATCCCTGGGACGGTGACCTGCCGCTGACGGTTGACGAGGGCTGTTTCTATGCCAACTTCAAGCCCGACGAGGGTAACTACGTCAAGGACGGCTACATCATCTCGGCTCCCGTTGGCACCTATGAGCCCAACGACTACGGCCTGTATGACATGGCCGGTAACGTGAGCGAGTGGACCTCTACCGCCTACACCGAGAGCATTGACCGCATGACCGACGACATCAACCCCGAGTACCGCTACTATGTGGCACAGGAGGATCCCTACAAGATGTCGCGCAAAATCGTGCGTGGCGGCTCGTGGAAGGACGTGGTGCACAACATCCGTGCCGACTTGCGCATGTGGGAATACCAGAATGAGCAGAGGAGCTACATCGGTTTCCGTTGCGTCCGCTCCAAGGTGGGCATTGTCAAGGGCAAGCGCAAGAACTGCTGCAAAGACTAATCCGCACATTTTTATAATAGAAAAAACAAATCATCACACTCATTTTTTATAGTTCAAGCAACAATGGGTAAAATCAAGAGATATAAAAAGAAAGCCGGCCGATTCCTCAAGAGTGACAGCGGCCAGAGGTTTTTCAACTTTGCCTACAGTATCGGTGCAGCCATCGTAATCTTGGGTGCCCTGTTCAAGATTCTGCACATGCCGTTGGGTAACCTGCTGCTCAGTGTCGGCATGGGTACCGAGGTTCTCATGTTCGTGCTCACGGCATTTGATAAGCCCGAGAAGGAGTATCACTGGGAAGAAGTATTCCCCGTGCTGGCCAGCCAGGATCCCGAAGACCGTCCCGACTTCAATACCGGCGGCGGCATCTTCATCGGCGGAGCCGGCGGTAGCGGCAACGGCGAGGGATATGAAGGTGGTGAAATCAACGTCAGCGTTACCGATGCCAAGAACGCCGTGGGCCTGCCCCAGGGTGTGAACCTGAGCGAGGAGGACACCCTGTCGCTGAGCGAGAGCATTGCCAAGATGGCAGCCGCCAGCGACCAGCTTTCGCGCATGGCCGAGCTGACCGATGCCACCCAGCAGTACCTGAGCCAGATGGCCGGCATCAGCGAGCAGATGCAGAAGCTGCAGGCCACCACTACCGCCCTCAACGAGGTGAGCGAGACGCTGCTGGGCAGCTACCGCGCCATCACCGACAACAGCCAGAACATCACCGAGAGCTCTACCGGCTATGTGGACCAGATGCAGGCCTTGAACCACAACATCAGCGGCTTGAACACCATCTATGAGATCCAGCTCAAGAGCATTTCGTCACAGCTCGAGAACATCGACCGCGTGAACCGCGGCCTGAAGGACATCCGCGACATGTACGAGAAGAGTGCCGCCGAGAGCGCCCACTACTGTGATGAGACCGAGAAGATGGCACGCTACATGAAGCAGCTGAACAGCGTCTATGAGAAGATGATCAAGGCGATGACCGTCAACATGTACCGTCCCATGCCCGGCATGCCCGGCATCGAACCCGACAGCAACGACCAGGATGCCTGATCGTCACGTGACATTTAAACTTTTTGACATCAATCCTATTCTAACCGGAAGAGAGAAACTTATAGATGGCAACCTCAAAAAATAAGAGCGTCAACCGCATGTCGCCGCGAGAGAAGATGATTAACCTCATGTACATCGTTTTGACGGCCATGCTTGCCCTGAACGTGTCGAGCGACGTGCTCAACGGCTTCAGTCAGGTGCAGGACGGTTTGACACGCTCCAACCGCACCATCACGGCGCGAAACCAGGCCCTCTATGGACAGCTGCAGGCGTTCAACGAGAAGAACCCCGAGAAGGGTAAGGTCTGGCTCGACAAGGCGACCCAGGTGGTGGGTGAGACCGACAAACTCTATAACTTTATTGACTCGCTCAAACTCCAAATCGTCCGCGTCGCCGACGGCGAGGATGCCGATGTGACCAACATCCGCAGCCGCGACAATACCGAGGCTGCCAGCGTCGTCATGCTGTCGCCCCAGGGCGGCAAGGGCAAGCTGCTCAAGGCACGCATCGACCAGTACCGCCAGTTCGCGACCTCGTTCCTCGAGGATCCCGAGAAGCGCAAGAACCTGGAGACCGCACTCTCGACGACCCCTCCCAAGGTAGCCGGCGTCTCGATGGACCAGAAGAAGACATGGGAAGAGACCATGTTTGACAATATGCCCTGTATCGCAGCCGTGACACTGCTCACCAAGCTCCAGAACGATGTGCGCTATGCCGAGGGTGAGGTTCTCAACCAGATGTTGACCAACATCGACCTGGGCGACCTGCGTGTGAACCTGGTCAATGCCTTCGTCGTGCCCGACTCCCGTATCGTGATGCGCGGCACCAAGTACAGCGCTCAGATTGTCCTTGCGGCCATCGATACCACCCAGCGTCCTGTCGTCTATGTCAACGGCAGCCGCCTGGGCAACAACACCGGCCTCTATGAGGTGGGTACCAGCAAGGCCGGAACCTATGACTACTCGGGCTGGATCGAGGTGCTGGGACGCGACGGCACGGTAACGCGCCGCGACTTCAAGTCGAGCTACACCGTCATCGACCCGCTGGCTACCATCAGCGCCACGATGATGAATGTGCTCTATGCCGGCATCAACAACCCCATCAGCATCGCTGTGCCCGGTGTGCCCCAGGGCAGCATCAGCGCATCGATGACCAACGGCACGCTCACCAAGAGCGGCGACGGATGGATTGCCCATCCCTCCAAGGTGGGTGCCGAGTGCGTCATCTCGGTAACTGCCGAGATGGAAGGTCAACGCACCAACGTGGGCAGCACCACCTTCAGGGTGCGCAAACTGCCCGACCCGCTGCCCTTCATCGCCTACAAGGACGCCAACGGACAGCCCGCACGTTACAAGGGTGGCAAGCCCTTCCCCAAGGCGCTGCTTCTCGCAGCACCCGGCCTGGATGCCGCCATCGACGATGATATCTTGAACATCGACTATAAGGTAGTGTCGTTCGAGACCGTCATCTTCGACTCGATGGGCAATGCGATTCCCGAGTTGTCTAACGGCTCGCAGTTCTCCGAGCGACAGAAGGCCGCCATCCGCCGCCTGCAGCACGGCAAGCGTTTCATGATTTCCCGTGTCAAGGCCACCGGCCCCGACGGCATCACCCGCGACATCCCTGCCATCGATGTGATTGTGAACTAACCTAACTTGATTATAATAGACCTAACGAGAATATGAAAAGTCTTAGATTGATTATCGCCCTACTGCTGGTCGGCATCGCGCTGGGCAGCAATGCCCAGGTGACTAGGCGCACCGGTGGCGATGCACGCAACAGGGACAAAAACAAGAAAGACGGCGCTGCTGCCGTTACCGACCGTCAGCAGTCGTTCTATGAAGTGAGGGAACCCAGCGACGCCGACCTGCAGTGGATGAAGGTCATCTACCGCCAGATCGACTTGACCAAGGGCAAGAACCCCGCGCTCTATTATCCCGAGGAGCCCAATGCCGATGGTGAGAACCTCTTCTTCATCATCATGCGCCTGCTGGCCAAGAATCAGATCTCGGCCTACGAGTATCTGGACGGCCGCGAGATGTTCACCGACGAGTTCAAGATCAAGGTGGGCGAGATGATGGACCGTTTCCACATCTATTATACCGAGGCCAAGGGCAGCACCGAGAAGAATCCCCTCTACGAGTTTGAGAATGCCGATATCCCCAGCAACGAGGTCCTGAGCTACTACATCATCGAGAAGTGGGAGTTTGACACCCGCAGCAACCAGATGAAGGCCCGCGTCGAGGCGCTCTGCCCCGTGCTTCACCGCATGGACGAGTACGGCGGTGAGCCGCTCAAGTACCCCATGTTCTGGGTCAAGCTCAACGACATCCGTCCCTACATGGCACAGCAGTACGTCTTCACCGACGACGACAACAACCTGGCACGTTACAGCATCGATGACTTCTTCAAGCTGAACATGTACACCGGCGAGATCTACAAGACCAAGAACCTGCGTAACCAGTCCCTGCGCCAGCTCTTCCCCGAGGACGAGGCCTACAAGCACGCCCAGGACAGCATCGAGCAGCGACTGCGCAGCTTTAACCAGGATCTGTGGGTTCCGCCTCTCGAGGTGCTCCAGGCTCGTGCCGAGGCCGAGGAAAAAGCCCGCGCCGAGGCCGAGGGTGAACTCGAAGAAGGCGAGGAAGGTGCCGAGGGCGGCGAAGTGGCCGAGGGTGACTCCTCTACCGACGAAGAGAAGACCGTGACACGCACCACCAAGCGCGGCGCCAAGTCCAGCAAGGATAACAAGTCGAGCAAATCCAGCAAGGACAAGGCCAAGGAGAAGAAAGCCAAAGAGAAAAAGGCCAAAATCAAGGAGCGCAAGCCCAAGAGCAACAACCAGTCGGCCAATACCGGCCTGCGCTCGGTGCGTAACCGCAAGAAATGACATGACGTTTTGCCAGTCAAGATGCTGGCTCTCGATACAGGGGCGGGTCCATCGGCGGACCCGCCCTTTTTTCGGTTTTTTGTAGGCCTGTCAAAAAAATATCCCTAAAAAATTTTGCCCGTCGAGGAATTAATGTGTAACTTTGCGGCGCTTTAAAATGAAAGGAGGTTGGTTAACCTGACCTAAGAAACTGATTTTCAATACATATCATCCGATTTGGCATCGCTCGGCACGTGGCTCGCTGGCGATGTGTCATCCATATAGAGCCGCATCAAGGAGAAGAAATTCCAAACATTTTACAAACAAATAAAACATTTAAACAAAACAAACTCATTATGATTATTGTTCCCGTTAAGGAAGGCGACAACATCGAACGCGCCCTCAAGAAATTCAAACGCAAAACTGAAAAAACCGGTGTCATTAAGGAACTGCGCAAGCGTCAGGCCTTTGAGAAGCCCTCAATCACCAACCGCAAGAAGATGATGAAGGCCGAGTACGTACAGCAGCTGCGCGCTCGTGAGGAGTAATAAGCTTCACCACGTTTTTCAGCACAAATAAAAAGGCGGAAACCGAAAAAAATCGGTTTCCGTCGTTTTTTTTGGCCCAAAATTTGCATTCTATCAAAATAGTTGCTAACTTTAGCACCTCAAAGCAAGGCCCGCGCCGCCGCGACTGGCATGGCAAGGGTGACTGCCGGCTGTCACACACCACAGTATGCCTATGAACGCAACAGTTGAACGCTTTCTGCAATACACGCGCCTCGAGCGCAACCTGTCCTGGAGAACGGTGGACCTGTATCGCCGCGACCTCGATCAGTGGGAAGCCTACATGACTGACGGCGGCCGCCCGTTGCACCTCGAGTCGGTCACCGAGGGCGACATACGCATGTGGCTGATGCACCGCTCGGGCCAGGGCGACTGCTCGGGCACACTGCGGCACAAGCTGCAGGCCCTGAGGGCCCTGTACCGCTACCTGATGCGCTGTGGCGAGATGGCTGTCAACCCCGCTGCACAGGTCGAGCTGGCCAAGCTGGCCAAACCCCTGCCCAAGTTCGTCCGTGAGAAGACTGTCGATGCCGTGCTCGATGCCGACGTCGACCAGGAGGACTTTGGCCAGGTGCGCGATCATCTGGTAGTGATGCTCTTCTACGAGACCGGCATCCGCCTGAGCGAGCTCATCGGCTTGCAGGATGTAGCCGTCGATGTCGACAAGCGGGAACTCAAGGTCAGGGGCAAGCGCGACAAGGATCGCATCGTCCCCTTTGGCGACGAGCTGGCACAGTGGGTGACCCGCTATCGCCATCTGCGCGCCCAGGTGCCGGTGCAGTGCAGCAACCTGCTGGTCACGCACAAGGGCAAGCCGCTCTATCCCTCGCTGGTCTATCATGTCGTGCATGACTCGCTGGCGGGCGCCGGAGCAACCGGCAAACTCAGCCCCCACGTGCTGCGGCACACCTTTGCCACGGTGATGCTCAACAACGGGGCCGAACTCAACAATGTCAAGGAATTGCTGGGCCATGAGAGCCTGGCGGCCACTCAGGTGTACACCCATGTGACACTGAGTGAACTACAACATAATTATGAACTCGCCCATCCACGGGCACTAAAAAAGGAGGTTATTATGGAAATTAAGATCAATGCCATCCACTTTGATGCAACCGAGAAGCTCAACGATTTCATTAACAAGAAAGTTGACAAACTGGGTAAATACAACGAGGAGATCTCCAATGCCGAGGTCATTCTCAAGGTAGTGAAACCCGAGACAGCCATGAACAAGGAGGCGTCGGTACGACTCAACGTGCCCCGCAACGAGGATCTGTTCGCCAACAAGGTCGCCGACACATTCGAAGAAGCCATTGACAACTGCGTTGACGCGCTCAAGCGCCAGCTCGAGAAAGGTCGCCGCGACAGGTAACACAAGCCGCACGACATATTGACTAAAGGAAATATCCCGCCCCCTGCCCGCACACACCGCTGCAGGCAGGGGGCGTCACATCAATTGGGGCTATATTATATATATTAATAATGTGGTGGGGTGGGGAGGCACAGCTTTGGCACAAAAAATGCAGTAGTCCGTCGAATGTATGCAACCTTCTGTAATTCAGCATGTTGATGATAATTATCGGGCT
>JAEEGF012003452.1_pt1 | contig 37346 bp, 36 predicted proteins | sample 9134171 | NCBI WGS metagenome assembly JAEEGF01 (sample SAMN16246542, study PRJNA631951) | gut metagenome | biome: gut microbiome; feature: rumen; material: AP-attached | host: Bos | place: Iran: Karaj | collected 2018-10 | reverse complement strand
TTTAGAAGAAGATGGATTATACTTTCTTGATGACCCAGGTCACGACGCCCCAGACGAGGAAGTCGTTGTCCGGCCCCACGGGTATGGGCTTGTACTTGGTGTTCTTCTCGTTGCAGGGGAGAAGGACGGCCCCGTCCCCGTGGATCTCCACCCGCTTGACGGTGTACTCCCCGTCGATGAAGCAGACGGCCTTGCAGCCGTTGTAGGGGTCGATGGCCCTGTCGACGATGATGATGTCGCCCTCGTCCATGTCCGCATCCACCATCGAGATGCCGTCGATGCGGAAGAAGAACGTCGAGGCGCTGTGCTGCACCAGCAGCTTCACGAGGTCGAGCTTCTCGCGGACCTCCTCGGCCGGGGACGGGAACCCGGCCTTCACCGTTCCGGCGAACGCCAGTTCCAGGGAGTCTTCTGTTAGCGGATGCGGAATCATGGGGACAAAGATAGCAGGGGAATGTGCCAACTGGTGACACAGAATGGAAAAGTCGAAAGACTATTTTGCCGTGAAGGTGTAGGTTATCGTCCCGGGATGGTTGCTGGAGACATAGACGTTAATATTGAATTTTGTCTTCAGGGCAGCTTCCTTGCACTTATCCAGAATATCCTCGTCTTGGATCGTCGTACCTGTTCCGACTTTGGCGCGGCTCACATTTCCGCCCGGATCGATCGTTATGCTAATAACCACGGTACCCTCCGGCCCGCTGGTAACCTGGGGAAGGGTCGACTTCTCCACGTACCTGTCTTCCACCTTGACCTTGGACGTGACGGAAACCCGTCCTGAGGACGGCGAAGATGATGGTGCGGAGGCGGCGGCTGAACTGGCGGCGGGCTTCTGCTGGGTGTTGGAGGAGGAGGCGGCCTGCTGGCGGTTGGAAGAGAGGCGGTCGACACTCCTCTCGAGGCTGTTCACCTTGGATTCGAGGTTCGCGACACTCCTGGACAAGGCGGACACCTGCTTGGAGGAGGCGTCCGGAGAGGGGACGGATCCGATTTCCGGGAACGTCGGGAACTCCAGCGTATCTATCTTGGCGGAGAGGGCCTCCACCTTCGAGGAGAGGGCGTCCATCTGTTTCTTCGTCGTCTCCGTCCTGTATACGTTCAGGCCGAGCACGAGGATCAGCGCCGCCGCGATCGCCTTTACCAGGTAACTGTTATTGTTGTCTTCCATATGGTAGTTGGTTAAAAGCCTATCTTGTTCCTCGTGGGTCTGCGAGGGGCATTGAGGTTCACGAAAACCGTCTCCTGATAGTCGCAGCCGTATTTCCTGTTCGAACAGGCCAGGACGCTGTAAGGATTCCCGTTCACGGCGATCCCTTTCTTCACCTCGACGCATCGTCCGCACCGGCACTTCGGGCAGCGCTCCTCCTCGGGTATCACCTCTTCCTGCTCCACAGGCTCCTCCGTCCGGATGAACTCCTTCACGAAGGGCGAAGGGTTGTTCATGTCGTACAGCACCCAGGTATGCTTCTTCGCGCGGGTGATACCGACGTAGAAGATGCGCCTCTCCTCGCTGTAGGCGAACTTGTCAGGCTCGCTGAGAACGTACTCCAGGATGGGGCTGTCCGCTATGTTGGACGGGAAGCCCAAGGTGCCGCCGTTGCAATTGAGAACGATGACATAGTCCGCCTCAAGGCCCTTCGACTGGTGGACGGTGAGGAAGTCCATCCTCCTGCCGGCATACGTGACGTATGCCTTGTCCTTGATGTCGTGAACGGTCATGTCGGAGCCCTTGAGCACGTTTACGTCGAACGAGTAGCGACCCAGGAGGATGACCTCCTTGTCCTCGGGGATGCTCCCCAGGATCCATTTCACGGTCTCGGCGACGTCATTCCCATGGTCCGTGGAGATGAAGTCCAGCTTGGTCTCGGTATCGTCCCTGAAAGGCCGGACGTTCTTCGAAGCCTGCTCCGGGTTGGCGAGGATGAACTTCGAAGAGGCCGCGATGGCAGGTTCTCCGAACCGGTAGGTGGTCTCCATCAGGCATTTCTTCGTATAGCCGAAATACTTCTCGAAACTCTTGAAGAGGGCCATATCGCTCCCGGCGAAACGGTAGATCGACTGCCAGTCGTCTCCCACGCAGAAGAGCTTCGTCAAAGGATCCTTCCTCCGGAGGGACTGGAGGAACCGGTAACGGTCCAGGGAGATGTCCTGGAACTCGTCCACGAGGATATAGTCGTAATCGGGCCGGTGGCCGTTGTTGCACAGGTCAGTCGCCCGGATGATCGCATCGGTGAAGTCAATCTCGCCCTTCTCCTCCTCCATCCTGCGGTATCCGTTCACGAACGGGGCGACGATCTCGTTCAGGGTGATCCTGTCCTTGGAGAGCGCAGCCTGGGCGATGACCGACGACATCGTCTCGTCCTTGGACTTGAGCAGGAAGTTGAAAGCCGTGAGCATCCCGAGTATATTCTCCTCCTGCCTGACCAGTTCGCGGGACATCTTATCCGAACCGGCGGACGAGAAGACGATTCCGAGAGCGTTTAACTGGGAGGCGAGGTTCGTGAAGACATCCCCGCGATGGAACCCGGCGCTGGAGGTCTCCAGCAGCACCGTCCCCCTGTCCCTGTGGAGATCGCGTTTCCACCGGATGCCTTCCTTGTACTTGGCCTCCTCCTCGGCGGTGAACCATTTCGGGCAGCGGCCATATTCGTTGACTGCGAAATGCTCCAGGTAGACCCGGTGCTGGGCCCCTTCGGAATCCTTGTAGTAGATCGAGAAATCCGGGCAGTACTGGCGGAACTCGCTGTCCGTGGTGGGGAACTCATACTTCTCCTCATAGCGGAACTGGACGCCGCGACTGCCCAGGAAATCGCATATCTGGCTCTCCTCATCCGACTTGCAGAAGACCGCACGGCCGTCCATGTCCTTGTAATAGGCCTGGACCCCGTATTTCTTCCGGTCAAGCATATAGGCCTCCATCGAGGAGTACTCGAACTGGTCCTTCATCTTGTACCGGGAACGGACGATATAGTCGGCGATGGCACGCTGGAAGGCAGGATTGTCGTTGAAAAGCTGGTGGTAGACCTGAACGGAGAAATCCTGGGGCACGATGGTGGGCTTCTCGCCGGTCGCCTCACCGATGATCTCCAGCGCGAGCTTGTGGAAGGTCCTGCACTTGAGGTCCTTCTCGCCGAGACGCTCGGAGAGGGATTCGGCGGCCTTCCTGGTGAACGTGATCAGCAGGATCTTCGAAGGGTCCACCTTCTGGACGTCGATCAGGTAGCGGACCTTGCCGACGGTCGTGAGGGTCTTGCCGCTGCCCGCGCTGCTGATGACGAGGACGTTGTCCTCCAGCGAGACGACGGCCTCCCGCTGCTGATCGTCCAGCGGATAGGGGAGCACCGTGTCGAAATACCGTGCATAGTCATGCAGCTGCTTCTTCACGAACTCGTCGTTATTTACCTTCTTGAACCCGGTACTGTCGGACATGGCCTTGTGGAAACGCTCTACGGTGTCCTTCTCGGGATGCCTCTCCAGTTCCTCCGAGCCGATAACCTTTTTCACTTCTGACAACAGGCCTGAGTACTTTTCATCCAGACTGAGCCGCTCGGACTCCGTGATATAGTGGCTGTAGCTGTAGAAGGAACTGATATCCTTGAACGCGGGTCCGACGTTGGGAACCTCACGCTCAAGGATATCCAGTCGTTCCTCATGCCTTTTCCGCTTCGAGGTCCTGACAACATACACCGCGAGCAGGACACTCGCAGTGACTAGCAGTATGATCAGGACATACAGCATTGGGCAATGAATGGTGAAAAGTGTTTTGTAATCGCAAAGATAACAAAAATGGCGGGCCTGCCCAACAACGGACACAAAGGAAAACTGCCAGAATGGTTTGCTGACCGGATGACCGCGCTACTCTTCCATTCTGGCAGTGCCCTAAATGCAAAGCCGGGGCAGTTATTGTCTCAGGGATGAATGATATGCCTTCCTCGCTTCGTCCAGGACGACGGGAAGACCGGCCTTCTTCCTTTCGGCGAGCCTCATGGCGATCAACCGGAGCGCCTGGTCGCACTTCGGGCAGGTCCCCCTGCATCCATCGCCGGAAGAGGTGCATTCCTCCTCCGTGAACGGGATACCGTTCTGGATGCAGATGAGCCTCCGAAGCTCACGCAGCCTGTTGCATTTATCCTTTCCGTTCATCGTCTCCCTGCATGTCGTTGTTCTCAGGCTTCAGGTCTCCCATCAATTCATCCGGATCGCCGGGGATGCCCATGGTCACGATCTCCTGATAGGGCTCGTGGGTCTTGATGTACGTGAAGGTCTCCGTCTCGAACCCCATCTCGTGCAGTGCCCTGACGCTCTCGGCCTGGTTGCCTTCCGTGTTGAACTCCGGGATGAGCGGGACCCTGCAGAGCACCTTCGGGGCGTATCCGTTCTTGGACAGCCACTCCAGGTTGGTGTACACGAAGTAGTTGTACTCGTGGGTGTAGTCGCAGTAGATCTCGGGATTCATGTCCTTGACGTCCACGTAGAACTTCGAAACGAAGGGGGCGAGCAGCTGGATGTGCTCGAGTGGGACGTTCAGGCTCGTCTCCAGACGGATATCCAGTTCGTCGTCAATCACCTTGCACAGCTCGTAGAAGTCCCGGATGAACCGGCTGTGGAGTGCGGGTTCCCCGCCGCCGAACGTGATGCCGCCGCCCGTGACCTTGAAGTAGGAGCTGTCGACCATCAGGATATCGTACAGCTCGTCCGGGGTGAACTCCTTCTGGATGCCGCTCCTGAGGAGCAGCTTGTTCAGGCAGTACTCGCAGTGCAGCGGGCAGCCGCCGAGGAGCACGAGCGTACGGATCCCGGGCCCGTCGACGTTCTCGCGGAGCCGCTCGAAGCCCATGACTGGGGCCACCCTGTGTTTCCTTTTCTGCTCCATGGCTACGGTTCCGTCTTGCCGACCTTTGTGTGGTCTTCCACCTTGATATCGATGTTCTTGCCCTCTTCCAGATAGAAGACCTGCTGCACCCAGTAGTACTGTGCCGGTGCCGCGGAATTGTCCGAATACATCTTGATGTAGAGCTTGACCTTGACCGCACGGGAATTGGCCGTGAACGTCTTCGTGGAGCCGTTGACGGCCATGTTCAGGGCGTTGTTCGCGACCTTCTCACCGGCGTCGTTGTACTCGTAGGCGGTCAGGTCGTAGTGGACCGTCGAAGTGGACGTGACGGAGGACATGGCCATCGTCACCGTGTAGGTGGTGTCCGGCTTGGCGGGCTCGGCCTTCTCGCAGGAGAAGACCAGCGCCAAAGCCAGCACGGAGAGCAGGGAAGTGAGGATTCTTTTCATGGCGTCAGAGGTTAGTTCTGGTTCTTGATGTTGACGATGACCTCGACCTGCTGCTCGGGATGGACATCCGGAGTGAGGCGCGTGATGCGCACGTCGTAGATGTCGTCGAGCCCCATGTCCAGGTACTTGGAGATGTCATGGTTAGATCCCCTGGGGATGAAACCGAGCTTGTACTCGCCGTAGTAGATAGCGACGGCATACGGATCGAAAGGATTGTCCTCCTCGCGGACCAGGTCCAGCTTGGTCCCGATCTTGAGCATTTCGAAGGCCTCGCAGCCTTCCCAGTAGCCGAATCCGGCGATGTGGAAGTTCGCCAGATGGACCTTCTTGATGGGTTTGCGTTCTTTGCTTCTCATAAGGCTTCTGTTTTTAGAGGATTAAACTGTCATTATTGCTTTCCGAGAGCAAAGTAACGGGGAGGTTGCACCAAAATGTGGGACATATTGAAAAGTTTTTGAGAAAAATACAACACCCCGGCCTAAACCGGGGTGAGGCTGGTCCGACCCCGTCTCCGGTAAGACGAACCTTGAGTTAGGGTGGCCGATTTGCACGGCTGCCGGCCATTTCAGACCGCTCGGTTCTAAACATCTGGGATCTACCCCTAACCCCTTCAGGTTTCGCTGCTAAAGAATCATCCTAGAAAAGGCTGTTCTTCTCCAGCCACCACCTCTTTGGTGTTTGGGAGCGCGGAGGGGTCGAACCTCTCATTATGTCCAGCAGACTTCCGTTTCCCGCAACCGGCAAGACGTATCACGTCAAACCGAACATCCCATACGTTCCACGAATCGTGGCTCTACGCTCCTTTTCAGAGAATCCGCTACGGGGGACTCGAACCCCTCCTCCCGCGCACGTCCGGTTTGTTCCAGATACACCGACATCTATAGCGATTCTCTTACATCGAAAGAGCAACGGAAAAGGTATCTTAAAGAATGTTAAGGCTGCTGTCCTGTCAACTCATCCGACTGTTTCCAACGGCGTAAACTTAACTTACCCGCTGCGGAAAAGAACCAAAGCGAAGCCCCCGTTAAGTGGGTTACCCCGTGTCTCTTCAGGGAGCGCGGAGGGATTCGAACCCTCTCCTTCAGCGGATCGTCTTGTGGGTTTACGGCTAACACCCGTTCCCGTGAAGACGCTCCGTTTCCTCTTGTGTCCGACATATGTAGGTGTCTTCGCTCCTTTTCGAGGCGGCGACTATATAGCTCACATCTTAGAAATCGCTAAGGCTGCTATTCTGTCGCCCCTCTACATGAACGGAAACTCTATCGAGTCCGTACCGGCACGCCCAATTTCTCAGACGGCCTAAAACCAGTCGTGGCCATTGTATCAAGTGAGGTATTACGCCTCACCTCTGCCTAGATTTCACAGGGGCCGCCAATCCGTAGAATGGGTTGCCTCCGCCGGGTTCTGAGTGCAAAATAAAAACGTGGCTGTCTCAAATCATGGGACAGCCACACATAAAAATCGAGGGGATTGATAAAAAACTACTCTCTCCTCAATAAGTTGAGCAGATGGTCATGCCAAAGAGTTTCGACCTTCTCGGCAACATCTGGAGTAATCATCACGCCAGCCTTTCCCTTTGACCAGGTGATCTCCGGAATGGCTTCGGAGAGGACGTCCGTCTTCAGGATCTTGTCCGACGTGGGCTTGATGACAGATTCCCATTCCATCTTCATGTAGTAGATCTTGCGTCCCTGCCCGGACCAGTCCTCGCTTATGAAGGGCTCCGTCGTGAAATGCCCGACGCCTACGATACCCGTCGGCTTGTCGTAGCCCACCTTGACGAAGACGAAACGGTCACCCACGTGGGCCTTCTCGTGCTCCAGGATGCTCCAGTCGAAGTCGTTGGGGGAGTGGTCCCATTCCTCGAATTCGGTCAGGACATCAACCCCATCCGGGAAATCGAATTCATCCAGGAAGCGGTCAAGTTTATAGCTGGAAAAGAAGGGATTCCAATAAAGCAGGAAAGTGTTCATGGGTATGGGGATTATTGGTTATACAACTCGACGGCCGCCTGATGCAGGGCCTTGATGTCATTGGCCAGCGACTCCGGCTCGAGGATCTTGATGGCGGCTCCTCTGGAGAGCAGGGGACTGAAGAAATCCGCCGTGGGACGGAGGACCATCTCGAAATCCGAATACTCTTCCGTCGTGGCCACTTCCTTCTGGCTGTGATGCAGCGGCAGGTCCCTAAGGTAGTGGACCTCCCTGCCATACGCCCGAATCACGACCTTCTCCACAGGTACGCCCGGGTCACGGACGATTCCGTAACACTCCTTGAACCATCCGGACGGGTCGAAATCCTTGTCGTACTCGTACTTCTCGTCAGTCACCTCCAGGGAGATGATACGGTCAAAAGCCAGGGTGAAAAGGAATGCCGTGGGCTCCGGGAACTTCACCAGGGCATACCATCTCTTGTTGAACAGCTTGACGAAATAGGGATCCAGCTTCATGGCCGACTTCGAGGCCTCGGCACCATAGCGTCGGTAGTTGACCTTGACACGTACCCCACGTTTCATCGCATCGATGAACTTGTGGAGATTGTCGCCGTCTGAGGGGATGGATTCCAGGAGGATCCGCTTCTGGACAGCCTTGCTCTCGGAGAGGATGCTGTTCACCGACAGGGTGGAAAGCATCCAGTTCTGGATGGTGTCCTCTTCCAGCACCTCCTCATTGAAGATGTAGTACCGGAACCCGTCCTTCCTGTCACACTCGATGATGATCCCGAACATGTCGAGGATGGCGTCCCGGTGACGGTTGAAGGTGCTGCGTGCAATCGGAATACCCTCGCTCAATTCGGTGTCCAGCCAGCGCTGGTTAATCTCTTCGAGCGTAAGGCGGCCGAAACGGTGGATCGTATTCACCAGCCAGATGTATTCCTGGAAAAGTGCGTAGGCTTTCATATGCGGTATCTATATCGCAAATATACTGATTATTTGCCTAATAGGCATCAATGGGCGATCACTGATTCGTCGGTTTAGCGACCAGCACCCACTCCACGGTGACATCGTCGCTGATGGCCAGGTCTTCGGGAGTGATATCAAGACTTTCGGCCGTACTGGCCTTGGCCTCTGCAGCGGAGTGGATATTGCGGGCCTGCGAGTAGATATGGATGTCTTCGTGAGAGTAGTTGATCTTGCTCACTTCCGCCAGCATGCAACCCAGGGCCGAGGCCATGATGTTCGCTTTCTCACGTGCATCCTTGACAGCTCTCTCCAGCATCTTCAACTGATGCGGGCGAGGGTCCTGGACAGTGTAACCGATGTCTATCTGGGCGTCCTGGATGTATTTGCCGACACCGCGGACGACCTTGTTGACAAGCACGTTGTCGATGCCCAGGTCAATCTTGATGCGCTGTGTCAGCTGGTAGCCGTCCTTCTCATAGTACATGTGATGACCGAGACTGTCCTTGATGCTCTTCTCAAAGTCGGATATGTCCATGCGGACGGTCTTGGCGAGTGTACCCGGCTTGTTGTTGTACTCCAGGATCTTGACCATCTGGGCGAAGTTCTCCTTCGCCTGGTCATAGGCGTCCTGATATGTCTTGAATCTCCCGGAGATGTAAACCTCCAGACGGGTGACATCGGGAACGACGTGAATGGCGCCGCGGCCGGTAACTGTGATTGTCCTTTCCATCGCTATTCTTTTTGGTTTCTGGTGCAAAGATACAGGGCGGTTGCACCAAAATGTGGGACAATATTGAAAAAGAAGGGGAAAGTAAGTATCTTCGCATTATGGCAGAATACTATAGGCATTTCAAGGGTAAGGTTTACCGCTTGGTCAGTATCGCAAAGGATAGCGAGACTGAGAACAAGATTGTCGTTTACCAGGCTATGTATGAGAACGGAGACATCTGGGTCCGTCCTTTTGATGAGTTCTTCGGAAAAGTGGACCGTGATGGAATGGTGAGGGATCGTTTCACCCCGATTGACGAGGAAGAAGCCCTCAAGCAAGCACCCTGCTACTTAAATCCCCGTTATTCTTTCCCGGACATCAAGTACAAGGCAGAAACGCCTTCCATGCTCAATCCTGAAGGCGGGTTCTCCCGTGGGGTCAAAGCCATGGTTTCCCTTCTTGTCCGTCACGGATTTGTATCGGGCGACTTCTTTGAAGGTTTCTTTAACGATGACGATATCGAAAAAGAAGCCATCAGACAAATCAAGGCATACCATCCAGGTGATGACCCGGAAAGCATCTTTCACTTGATCCAAGCCTGGGGAGGCAATTCCGGACGCGGAATCTATCTCCACGGTAACGGCTTCAACTGGAACGATCTCAGGCCGAAATATGAGACGCTCATCAACGCCTGCCTTGATACTACCGAAATCAGTGGATCCATCGACAAACTGGTGGCAGCGGTAAGGTCATTTGACACGTCCGTAGACCATCTTGGCGTCTCATTCATCACCAAACATGTACGATTCTGGCTATTCCGGACACTTGGCGAGAATGCTCTCCCCATCTTCGACAGCGTAATGGCCTGTGAAGTGATGCGGCTGAATGCCGTTAGCGCCAAGCATCTGGGAGAATACTGGAAAGTGATGGCCGCCAAAGCCAAACAACTGGGTATCGGCCTGGTTCCCCTGGAGAGGCAGATATTCCAATACTCCCTCGGAACCAGATAGTCTCAGGGCTCCGTTATTTGGATTCGTTTTCGAGATACAGGACTTGCTTACCCTGTTTCTTGGCATATTCTATCTCCGAGCGAGTACTGGAGCCGATATAACCTCCGACATTGATGACATAGATGGCGTCCGCCATGTCTATCTTGCGCTTATGCATGTCGTCCAGCATCTCTTTTGTCCCTTCTTTCCAGACCTCCTCATCTCCGCTATGGCCGAACAGGCCGACGCTGATGACGATGTTCCCTTCAAGGGTAAGGCGCTTCTGAGCCTCAAGGAACTGTTCCTTGAAGCGGGTACTTCCGCAAAGGGTTATGACGGGGTATTTACCGACCATAATTGCTCTATGAGTACTCTTGTTAGACTACCTACTCATGATTCTCTGAATCCCTTTTTAATGATTCTGATAATGGCGTCGCCATATTCAACCACCGTGTTTTCATCAACATTAGGGGATAAAGCTCTCATCTCCTTTTTTGTCTTCGGGGCCTTGTTCGCCAGATACCACATCTCATGTTTGTTGAAGATAAGATTGCAGGTGCATTTCTCAACTTTTGCCTGAGCCCGACGGAATTTGTCCAACTCCTTAGTGACCCACTCTTTATCGTATACCAATTGCGGCTCTTTAGGCTTTTTCTGGTCAGCTATTATCGCTTTCTGGACTGCATCATTGGACCATTCGGATCTCATCTGTTGGAGGAAATCCTCGACCAGTTCATCTATTTTGATGGCCTTCCTGTCCACTAGAGAGGATAGCTGGATACCTTCCAGCGAACGACAACGGCTCAAAGCGACATAGGCTTGTCCCTCAGCGAAACACTTCCGAAGATTAAGGATAACGTTATCGAATGTTTGACCCTGGCTCTTATGAATGGTTATTGCCCAGGCAGGTATTAGCGGATATTGCTCATACCATCCCACGACTCTCGTTTCCACCTCGTTGGTCGTAGTGTTGTACTCCGAGACCTCATAATTCCAACGGACACGTTCGACCGTCACAAGCCGTTTTTCCTTCTCAGTACGAACCTTAATCTGTGAAGAATTGACCGAAGTAACTACACCAAATGTCCCATTCACGTAGCCCTCCGCTTCATTATTCTTCACGAACATGACTTTAGCTCCCTTTTTCAGAATAAGATCTGCAGGAGCTGGATATTCCTTTTTATAGAAGAAGCCTTCTGATTGTCCATAGAAGACATATTCTCTACCTGGAAGTGCCGCCATCCGTTCCCGGTTGATTTTGTCGGCTTGCCAACGATGAGTGACCAGGTGTACGAAATCCTCGCTAGGGTGATCGGTATAACGCTTGTTAATCTCTTTAAGATCGTCATCAGTAACGATATTGTCCCGAACTCGATTAAGAAGAGAGACAAACTTCTGGTCACCCTGACGATAGACCGTTGTGAACTCTATGAAAAGGAAGTCCGATGCTCTCAGGGCCTGGCTCTCGAAAAAGTATCCAGTGTCATAAAAGTCATCAAGAATTTCGCCATCACGCTTATCTACCACAGGTGGAAGTTGCTTGACATCGCCAATCATCACGACCTGAACGCCACCAAAAGGCCGCTCAATATGTCTGATGGCCCGAAGACGAGAGTCAATGTGATCCAGTAAATCGGCACGGACCATCGATATCTCATCGATAATGAGAACCTCTAGGCGATTGATCCATTCCCGCTGCCCCTGAGTAAGCCGTTTCAAGCTCCCATCCTTTGAACCAGGAGCAAACGCTGATGTGTTGAAACCGAAGAAGGAATGGATGGTCTTTCCTTCTGCCTCGATGGCCGCAATGCCTGATGGTGCAACAACTGCAAGTTTTTTCTTGCATTTTTTAACGACATCACGCAAAAAGGTAGTCTTTCCTGTTCCGGCTTTACCAACTATGAGAACATTGCAAGACGTTTTGAGGATGGCCTCTCGTGCGAGTATTTGCTCAATGTCCATGATTAGCTTTTAAGGATATCTGCTATTGCATCTAACTGCTTGCGAATATCGGAGAAGTCACGGTTGAGATCCAAAGAACGAACCATGATGCGGTTATTGCCAAAGTGAGCATCAAGATTAGGATCTGTCTCTTCCTGTGTGCGAGCGTAAAGGAGCATACCTGAAACAAGACCGGAGTTGTCTTTATCCAGGTTCTTAACATAGGCGAATATCTGATAGAGATTGCCGGAATGAATGGTCAGCTTATCAAACTGCTCCTGCATCATCTTCCCATAATACTTGGTATCAATGATGAGGGTGCGGTCACCCTTGTGCAGGGTAATATCCGTTTTCATCTCGGGCAGGAAATCGATAGCGGCATGTTCACGATCCGTGATATCCCACTCAATATGGTCAGGATAGGCGGAAAGGTCCCGATGGTGAACCTTGTAATACTCAAGCACGAACTTCTCAAAGAGCCGGTTCATATGGTCATCGGAGAAGGTGGCCATCTTGTACGCTCCAGATTCCGTGGTCATCAACATGCCATCCAGAATAAAGTAACAGATGTTCATCAGCATCCTGTATGTCTGGTTGTTGCGCTGGAACCGCAACATATTCCAATGGATGTTAAACGGATCTATCGTAGAAACGCCATCGAAGAAGGGGAGTAGTGACTTCAGTTGGTTCTTACGCTTGGAAGAAACAGTGCGCTCCCGGATTAGAATTCCCGCAGTAGTCTTGAGTATTTGGTTGAATGCGTTGTTCTCGGACAGTTCATCAAACTCGCAGGAAAGCACCTGCTTGTGCCTGATGCGGTTCTTGATTGTCTCCACCATATCAAGTTTACCGCGAAGGACGGATAGAGTATCGTGACGCTCAATGTACTCTCGGTACAATCCCTGCTTCAACTGATATGAGATTCCTTTGTAGAGAATCTCGGCAAACAGATCCTGGATATACTCGAAGTCCTCCTTCGAGATTTCATCATAGTTGTTCTTCCTAAGCTCTTGGAAAGCATAGGAGAGCATATAATAGATGTTCCGGATCAGTATGCCCTTGTCGTTAATCATTGAAGATGGCGTTGAGCTCGTTTTCCCACTTCTTCACTTCGGACCGGTTGTCGAACCAGTATTCCTGGAGCATCGGTAGGATGTCATAATTGATGACCTGGTGCAGCCACGCATCATCTACACTCTTCTGGCCGCAGAAATAGCTGTGGCCGAGCTCGAAGCCGGTTCCCAGCGATTCGTCCTTAGCAATGGCTCGATTGAGTTCCTCGATCTTCTCAATGAGTCGGTCGAAACGAGGGTTGGCCATTGCGGCCTGGTACTTCTGGAAGCCCTCAGACTTGAATCCGGGATGCATTTCATAGAAGCTAAACCTGCGGCGCAGCGCATAATCGATCATGGCCAGGGAACGGTCGGCGGTATTCATCATTCCGATGATATACACGTTCTTCGGGACAAAGAACTTCTCATCCTTGTAAGCGAGAGTCAGTTTCTCGCCCCTGTAGTCCTTCTCGATGAGCATCAGGAGCTCACCGAAGATCTTGGACAGGTTCCCTCGGTTAATCTCATCGATAATGAAGAAATGCGGTTTGTCAGGGTTATTAGCCGCATTGATACAGAACTTGTAAAAGATGCCTCTCTGGAGCTCGAAATCGCTTCCTGACGGCTTATAGCCTAAGATGAAATCTTCGTAGGAATAGTTCTGATGGAACTGGATGAGGCTCACGCGAGATTCGTCTTTTTCACCCATCAGCTCGTAGGCCAGTCGACGAGCGCAGAAGGTCTTGCCGACACCGGGAGCTCCCTGAAGGATAATGTTCTTCTTGTTCTTAAGCAGGTTCTCCAGATTCTGGAGATCATCCTTGGACATGTAGACCTCCTCCAAGAAATCCTCCTGGGAATACTTCTCATAGGAAGTGACATGGCTGGCGCTCTTGTTGGACTCACGGATAAGGTCCATCAAGACACCGTACTCTTCCTTGGTTAACTTGAAGAAACTGCCGTTGGGATTCTGGAGGAACTCCATATTCTGTAGGTCGGCATTTTCTTTTACAGTCGCATAGGGGATAGGGGTCATCAGGGATTCCACCTTCTCGAACCATATCTGCTGTCCGTCATTCTCTTTTGAGACGATGGCGAGAGCAGTGATCTGCTTCGTGGGATTTGCCTCATAACAGATAACCTTGTCCCCAGCCTTGGCTTCTATGAAATTATGGAAGATACGCCGTTTGTTCCCATTATCGTTGTAGAGCGTGTAGTCCTGCTCGTCGCCCACGGGCCAGTCCGTCATACTCCAAACTGAAGGGTTGGCGCACAGCCACCAGTACCGGCAGTCCTCTTCGGGGACCACGCCACCTGTCACAAGGATGGTGAGGCGCTTGACATAATCGGAGTATTGCGTAATCTCCGTGAGCGTCTTCATCGCCTGGAATTGCTGAGTCTCCCAGTTTCCTATTTCAGTCCAGCGGACCTTACGGAGGCTTCGGTATTCGTCCCTCTTGTCGTCATAATAATACTCAGACTCAACCACGCCGCGGCCGACGATCGTTGTACGCCCGCGTTTGGCGAATACGATATCACCCACCTGGACCTCGTTAGCGAATTCCCAAGTCGCAAGGCTGGCATTCACGTATGAGCCGTCCAGACCATATTCCTGGCGCATCTGGTCCCTCATCGTCTCCCGACTCTCATAATCCTGAAGATTACCTATTTCATCCCATCCCAGACACATCACGCCTTCCGAGGTGCAGTCGTTCCATTTGCGGGCATTCTCGCCAGGGGAGTACATCCAGTACTTAACGTCTTTCTGTGCTACCGGTTTCACAGGAGCCATCTCCTCCCAAAAACGGCTTACATAGAAGTCGAGGTCAACCACGACACAGTTAAGATTCTCGTCCTTATAACAGTCGGAAGTAAGAACCGCATTGAGCATGGGACGGATTTCAGGATCCTTCTGTACTTCCGCACGAATAAGGTCGAAGAATTCGATAGCCTGCCGGAATCCTGCGGCATCAGCGCCCTTCCGGACAACATAACTGGATTCCAGAACCCGTGTAGTTGCCCGTATCTCGGAATACTTGTAGATGTAATACTTGTCCGGATACCGTGCCCAGAGATAGGTGCTGATGGAATTGAAATCCTGATAGTGCATCTTATCCGGCCAATACTGCTCACGGATACGGTCAGCTTCTGCCCTGAACTTGTTTACTCTTCCTTCAAGGGGCTTAGACTCGTCAAACAGGTCACGGAACATCTGACGCACAGTCTCCGGCTCCGACTCAAACATCACCTTGACCATCGCACGAGGGTAATGGTTCATGGATGTAAGGAGATTATCGAAGGCGGCTGTAGCCTCCCAGAACATTGCAAGGAAGTCCGGGGCATCCATGTCCCAATGATCCTGGAAATGCTTGACGGCCTTCCACTTGTAGATCTCGTCACTAATGTGAGAAGGGAAATACTTCTTATAACCGGCGATTACTTCCAGAAGTTTGGTGCGGTTGATCGTGATCATATCTTTAATGTTTTTCTGTTTCTACTTGTAAATGGATTCGGGCACCAAGTTCAGAGGTCAAGAATGCTTCCATTTCAGGGAGTTTCTTATCTCGAATCCAATTGGCTTGCATATCGTTGCCCACATAGAGGGTAAGTGCAAATACTCCATCAGCATCGTGCCGGAGTTCCTTCCTGCACTGATCAAGTTGGCGAGCAAAACGGTACTGGTCAGAATAATTCTTAATCAGGTCCGACCATGCCGAAAGAAAGGCATCGTCCATCGTTATGAGTTCACCATCTCCTTGAATACTCTCAGATGAAGTCTCATTCTCTTTCCTCGCATTCAACCAATCTACATACACGTTCCCGGTTCTTAAGGGGCCTTCACTTGACATAGACACGAGGTGCTTGATTGCATCGAGTACTTCGCCTCCGGTTATCGTCCGGAATCTCAAATACTGTCCTCCTTCCAAAAGCAGGTTGGACGGCCGCATCAAGAATGCGTCAATGCTACCAAAGCGCTTCATGATAGCGGATACCGTTTCCGGATTATCTAAGACCTGCTCGATTGGAGAAAGCCATCTCAAGTTTTCCGGGCGATTATTCTCCACGTTGCCATCAATGTGAAATGCAACATAGAAATCATCAGGAGCTGGGCCGTGAAACGCCGTTGCGACGACCTTGGGGACAGACACACTCTTGAATTGAAGGATGCCTCTTGAATTGAAAGTCCCGAATGTCCATTCGTCCCCCAGCTCGGGGAATAATCCATCGCCATGACGCATGATGGCGCCGTTATCCCTGACGGAATAACGATGGCTCTTGTAGTCGCATTCGACCTGCCTTGTGTAGTTTTCGTCAGGGTTTCGATCCGCCATATCAATCAATAGATTTCATGATATCCAGAAGAGTCTGATAACTATCTACCTTATGGTAACGGACATTGGATGTGGAAAGGTTGTTGAACAGTTTTTCGGCGCACCCAATCTTAGCCCGCTCGACTTCTTTTAGCTGCATCGAATCCATCGACCCCTTGGTCTCGGCGATGAAGAAGATGTGCTTGACCGCGCCTTTGTTGAAGGCAATTGCCCAGTCAGGCGCATAATTGCCAACCGGCGTAGGAATCTGGAAGGAGCGGGGGAGTTTAGCGTATACGCAGACTTCCGTGGCGGCATCAAGATCCTCCGCAAAAGCACGCTCCCCATCGGAGTCCGTGAACACGTAGTCCATGATACTCTTCTTCGACGAATACGCCTTCGTGACGTTCTGAGAATGCTTCTCCTGGGTGAAGATTTCACTGTCGTAGGTCTGGTCAATCTGGTCGTACTCGATGTGTTCCACAATCATCGTCGCCTTCTCGTCCTTGATAATCCTGCTGACGTTCTTGATGAACTCCTCGGGGTTATTACGGAACAGTGCTAGCTTGATCGGGCGAATACCCTTGAGGATAGTTGCAACGGTCCGGCGGGTGAGGGTTGTCCGCTTGGCTACTTCGCCAACCAGGTCGTACTTGACAGTAGATGTACTGACCGTTCCGAGGGCTTTAGTCGAGGTTTTCGTGTCGTTGAATGTGTCTACAGAATCCTGGTCGCCAACCGTCATAACATACTTGAGCTCCGTGACAGTCAGATCCCTGTCTATAGCCGCGATTGCCTTCTCAATGAGTTCTTTGCTATCGTAGTGGACCGTATAGACATACTTGTGGTTGATCTCATTCCAGAGAGCCTGGAACTCCTTCTTGGAGAAGTTCTCATTGAGTTTGTTGATGGCTTCAGCGGAAGCGTTACCATCCTCGATCATCGTATCGAGCGTGATGCTTTCGTCGAAGATAGACTGGACGAGTGTGTGGACACCCTCCTCCTTGCCGGCGAACTTCTTCCCCATAGGCATCAGTTTCCCGGCAGCAAGGTCGTTTTTGTAGTCAGCGGTGATCTTTCCTTCGTCGTCGGCATACTCATTCAACTTCAAGTAGCCGACAATCGCCTCGGCATCGGACTGTGTGATGGTATATTTTGCACCATCGACGGTAATGACCTTGCCGGTGAAATATTCGACGGACACCTTGGTGGGACGGTCACGGAGCGCCTCCTTGGTTTCCTTCTGGAGGTCGTCCACGAAGGTCTTGTAGCTTTCGTTGGCAATGACCGTCAGTTTGTTGATGTCCTGGACCATCTCCTCGCCAAGCTCCTCCATATCCATGCGGTTTCCGTTCTGGTCAACGCAGATACGAAGACCACGGCCGACTTCCTGTCTCTTGGCTATCGCGGAGGCCGCATGGCGAAGCGTACAGATCTGGAAGACGTTCGGGTTATCCCAGCCCTCGCGGAGCGCGGAATGTGAGAAGATGAACCTAGTGGGCTCGTCGAAACTCAACAGGCGTTCCTTGTTCTTAAGGATCAGATCGTAGGCGGAGATATCGTCAGAAATATCACTCTTTCCCTTTGTTTCACTGTTAACGGCCCTGCCTTTCTTGTCGATGGAGAAGTAGCCGTTGTGTACTTCCGAAGCGCTGAACCTGCGGAGATACTCCTGGTAGTCATCCTCGAAAAGGGAGATGTTCTCATTCAGGATGCGCTCGTACTCTTCCTCGAAGATCTTCCAGAAAGGTCCGTGGACCTCATTGCCTTCAGAGTCGTAACTCTTATAGTGGGCGACCTCGTCAATAAAAAAGAGGGAAAGGGTCTTGATTCCTCGCTTGAAGAGGTCACGCTCTTTCTCAAAGTGAGAAGCGATGGTTTCACGAATCTGTACACGCTGCATGGCCTCTTCGCTGCTGTCCCCGTAAACCTCACCTTTGGCTATCTTAATCCCGTTAAGGAAGGTGACAGTATTTCGGAAGGCATCAATGTCAGAGATAATGAAATCCTTATACTCCAATAAGCCGGATTCGGCGTATAAACTATCTTTCTCTCCAAGCTTTTTCATTACCTTCTTGACTCCAGAGGCTGTCTCGATTTCCATCTCGAGACGTACCTTTGGAGGCTGATTCTTGGATAAGATGATGTCGTCAAGATATAGGTAGGAGCTGGTTCCCTTGAGATTCTTAACCTCGAAACCTTTCACCTGGATCTTCTTGACGAGTTTCTGCTTGTAAGCATCCAGGGCATCCAAGGCATAGATGCAGTTATGCTGGGTCTTATGGGTGGCGGAGTAGTAAAGGACGAACAGCGGCTTGAAGCGCTTGAGCGCAGTCTGGGTAGCCTGTCCTTCCATCTTCTGGGGCTCGTCCATGATGATGATCGGGCGGTTGGCTGCAATCACATCGATGGGCTTGCGGCTACCGAAATCATCTCGCTCTGTATAGATGATACGGGCTGCACCTCTGGTTCCGCCTTCCTTCATATCCGTCGCGAAAGCCTGCGTGTTGATGATCATCACATTGATGCCGGCATCGCTGGAATAGGAATCAAGAAGCTGGAGATTAGACGAGTTATAGATGAAGAAGCGGGCCTTCTTGCCGTAGTGCTCCATGAAATGGTCTTCCAGCATGTTGAAGCTCTTGTTCACACCTTCACGGATAGCGATGGAAGGGACAACAACGATGAACTTGTTCCAGCCGTATCGCTTATTGAGCTCAAACATGGTCTTGATATAGACGTAAGTCTTACCGGTACCTGTCTCCATTTCGATGTCAAGTCCCAGCTTGCCCAAATCTCCGACCAGTTTAGGCGATTGCTTGATGTCCTGGCTATCCTGAATCTGATGGATGTTGTCAAGCAACTGCTTGTCGCTCAGTTCAATGTCGTTGTTCCTGTATCCAGTAGAATCATACTCATCATAAAGAGTTGCCTGACCTTTACCCAAGTCCCTTCTATATTGGAAAGAGTCGCGGGAAGGCTGTCCGTCGAACACCGAAACGGTATTCTCGACCGCATCAGTTTGGTATTGCTGTATCTTAAACTTGAAGTTCATGACTACAGGATTCTGCGGATGGTTTCTTTACTGTATGCCTGAAAAATCTGCTCAAAGTTGTCAGCGACGTTATCAGAGGAAAGGGAACTGTCGCGCATGACAAAGTAATAGGGCTTGCGTTTGGCTATCTCTTTGATGATTTCTTCATTCACATTTTCATCAAAGCAGGCGACAAGATAGCCGTTGTTGACCGAGAATACTTCCTTGCCGGAAATCATTTCAGATTGGATCTTGGCTGAAAGCGGAAGATTACATTCAAGCATTACCTGGAAGAGAAGATCTTCGGAATTGCGGTCTTCCTTAACGTTATCTTCTTTTATCAATTGCTCGCTGAACTCCTCTGGACGATAGTAAACATCGTTCATATTGCTTGAGTCTAGTTTCAAAACGCGGAAGCCCACGTCCAACTTGGGTTTCTCATCCTCCATTGCAGAAAACAGCCCACCGTCATCATTTGATTTGATTTCCGATAGAATCTTCTTACCGGCTCTACGAATACGCTCCTCGCCAATCTCACAAAGGTTTTTGAATCCAGCTTTATATGCTTCCGAATCTGTATCTGTTGGTTCAGGAAGTTGAACCATAATGAACTTCCTATCACCACCATCCTCGGCATTCAGTTTCATTACCGCATGGGCTGTAGTCGCAGAACCGGAGAAATAATCAAGAACAGAAGAAGACTCATCAGTAAACAGCCTAACAAATTGAGCGATATAATCAACAGGTTTGGGAAAATCAAATAACTTGAGACCGTCGAATAATGCTTTTAATTCTCGTGTCGCTGTCTGGTTATGTCCAACTTCTTCGCTGAGCCACAATGTGCTAGGCGTCCTTCCAGATTGAACATCTGAAAGGAATCGCTTCTTTCGAGGAAACGCATTTCCATCGCTTCCAAACCATACCTGGTTGGTGGCAATAAGTTCCTCAAGATTATCTTGAGCATATACCCAATGCTTCCCTTGAGGGACATCAAACGTCTTGCCCGTTTTAGGACTGGTAACTATATAATGTCCGTTGGTTCTTTCTCCACTTGCCACTAAATCTCCAGACTGCCAAGGACCACGAGGATCATTATCTGGATTGACATATCTTGCATTCATTTCTTCCGTTCTAGGAAGAAGTTTTACATGAATCTCATTGATGTTTTTAGCATAAATATGAGCATACTCATGATTCTCAGAGAAATATTTAGCATCATTCTTAATACTATGTATTTTCTGCCAGACAACAGATGTTATAAAATTCTGTGCGCCGAACACTTCATCACAAATTTTCCTTAAGTTTTGCGCTTCTCCATCATCAATCGATAACACAATAACGCCATCGTTAGAAAGAAGGTCCTTTGCAACTCGTAATCGAGGATAGATTAAATTCAGCCAATCAGTGTGAAATCGTCCATTGCCTTCAGAATTTGTCACTAAGCGATTCCCAACGTTATCAACTTGCCCAGAGTTTCCCATATACTCAGAAGCAGTTTGACTAAAGTCATCTTGATAAACGAAATCATTCCCCGTATTATAAGGAGGATCAATATAAATAAGTTTGATTCTACCGAGATAGTCTTCTCGAAGAAGTTTAAGTACTTCGAGATTATCGCCCTCAATATAGAGATTCTCAGTATTATCAAAATCCACGCTTTCCTCTCGACAGGGACGTAAAGTCATCGATGTTGGTGAATTTGCCAGACGGATAGCTTTTTTCTTATCCGGCCATGTAAACTGATAACGTTCCTGTTGTCCGTCAACAATCTCCTTGGAAAGCTCTTGCCTGAGTTGGTCAAAGTCGATAGCCCGCTCAACTTTTCCATCCTCACCAATGCGCTCAGTGATGCAGTTCGGGAACAACTGCCCGATTTTCTCAACGTTGCTATCTGTGATGTCCACAGTTTGCATTCTCATTTTATCCATATAATTGTTTTCTTTATTTCCAGAAGTGATAAATGGGCAATGTCTTGAAAAACTCCTTCTGTTCGTTTGGAATTCTCTTGAAATGATATTCCGCTCCCGCTTGATTATCTAGAAGGAGCATACATGCGGTTTTATAGTCCTCAGAATAATCTCCCTCAAGGATCTCACACACGCGATTATTCTCATCATCTGTTAGTGTCCTTCGGCGCTTTATTATCTGAAGACGGTTGATCTCGTTTATTGGCAAGTCGCCAAACCTCTTAGTTTGAATAAACCAGTTGTTTAAAGTTTCCGCGGCATCCAAGAGTTTAACCTTCCCTCCGCCGGTTTTGTCATATGCAAGAATCATCCGTAGCATATCTAGATTTGCCTGTTGGGCAACCCTCTCATCCTGTTCAATAAATTGTTCATAGCTAGGAATCATCTTACTATAATCAAAATTTGATGCTTCCACAAATTGCTCTACACTCAGCAAAGTAAACCGACTTGTCTTGGTTGTAACCTCGTTCTCAGTTAGAAGACAACAAACATCATCATCCATGAAGAAGTCTCTAACGAAAAACCTGCCATCTTCGCTCGGTTCAAACATTACATAAAGTACAAGATGGCCTATCTCAATGCGAACAATCTTCTCCATCCCGGGTTTGAGGTCCAAAGGTTCATTTAGGACAATGCCTTTATAGAGCGCTTCTAAATTACTGATGGCATTTGAATCAAGTTCATCCAGATTGATATCACCATCGATATGCATGGTTTTGAATAAACTTCGAATCTGGCAAAGAATCTTCAACTCTGTCTTCATCCTCTCCACCAACTGAATGTCAGGGTGAAGTCCGTCACATGGAATATCAAGTTTGCCGATACTGAATTTACCATGCTTAATCAAATCAAGACAAAACGACAGGTATGGAATCTTCTTAAAGTTGGATTGCTTTTCTAGTTTGAAGTTTAGAGATGCTTGCTTATCCTGATTACCAGAACTGAAAGTAAAGAAGTTACCTATCTTTACAATGGTTTCTCCCTCATCCTCGAACATAGTGCAACCCTTGAAATATGGTGTTCCATTGACAGACACCTCTTGATCGATATTCTTACCAATCTTAAGAGTTACTGGCCCATCACCAATAGGGAACGTGACATTTTGGTCATCGTCAGTTGCATATAAATATAGCGGATGGTTTTGCATGTGCTTGAATACATTGTCGACAGGATTAGGCGACTTGGCGAAAACGGTAAACTGTCTTTTCCCAGACTTACCAAGGTAATCCTTTATCTCAACAATGGGCTTGTCGGAAGACGATGTCTGTTTCTTACAATCAAAATGGAACTGGAAAAGTTCCTCCGTAACTTTGTTCTTGTCAACGGGTAATTGATGAAGAGTGATGGAGACCTTCCCGTGTTTCGCCGGAACACGAAGATATTTCTTTATGACAACAGGAGTCAATAAGGAATAATAAATCTGTGAGCCTTCAGGATTCTCCGTTAATACATAGAAGAATGCAAGCCCTCCATCACGCTTGTACGACTGTAAGGCTGTAACACTAATCGGGAATGAACGTGTATTTTTTGATGATGCTTTTGCTGAAGACTTCAGTTGTGCAGGGATTCTTCCATACACCTGATCGGCTTTTTGGTCAGAAGAGTTGAACAGGTATAAATGACCATCCCAAAGAGGCTCCTTGTCATTGCAGGGGATATAAGTGTCAACACGATCGCACTCCGCAAAATAACCGCAGAGAATTCGTTGGCCTTTTTCCTCAATCTTTTTTGTGGTCATCCTTGCCATAGTTATAGCTTCTTCTTCAATTCCTGCAATTCTTCAAAGATCTCCAGCTTCCGCCGGGGTTGCTTCTCAAGCCTGGATTTTATTTCCAATGCATCAATTTGTTTGCGGAGTTTCTCCCGCTCCTCATCAATGACTATCTGCTCAACCAGGGTATTGCCTTCCTCAACCTCAATTCCACCGATAGTCTTCACAAGGTTCTCCCAGACCAAATCAGTTGTAGTTCCAGTAAGCTCCAACTCATATGCATCGGCTGGTACCCAACTACCGCAAATAAGCTTAGTATGATAGATGGCCAGTTGAATCTCATCCTCGTAATGGAGAGCGAACAGCATCTTCTGGGGAATGAGCTTGCTAAGCATCTGGATGTTCTTTGGATCATAGTTGGGACGCTTTAAGGCGACATCGACAACATAGATGGTCTCGATGGTTTCACCTTTCTGGAGAGCCGGGAGCTTGTTCTGGGAAATGGCGTTCACAAGGGTCAACTTGCTTATGTCCGAATCGAAGTGGTCGCGCTGGGCGGGCTTCAACTCGAACTTCTGGAAGATGGCCTTCTTCGGAAGTTGCTGGGCTATCTCAGTACTCTTTGGCAGTCCTAACATAAGCGGTTACTTGATTACAAGGAAGCAGATCAGCTCGAAATCGTCTAGTCCCTTGATTTCCTTTGTAAAGAGATCGCCTTGGATTCCCTCAAGGAAACTGTCGATATCGCTGCTCTCCTTGACGGTAATAATGCTGCTGATGGCATCGCCAAGCAGCTTAGAATAGGTCCCCATCTTGAATCCGTCGCGGGTCTCGTGATTGAACTTCTTCGTGAGGGTAGGGATGGGCTGGTTCTTACCCTTGCAGAGACTGCGGAACTTATCCAGCAGCTCTTTCGGAGACAGGTGGTTCACGACGACGGAACCATCGTTCCGGAGGTAAACCATATAGAAGGGATGCAGGCGGTTCTTCTTATCGATATTGACACCGGCATTGCGGTTCTTTAACACATAAATGACACCGGGCTCCGTAAACTCGTTCGAGCCGACAACTGCATGAAGCCCGTAAGGAGTATGCTCAACATCGCTGTGGGTTTTCATATACTCCAGTAGGTCCAGACGGAACTCGTTCAAGCCCAGGTCCATGATGGAGACACCGTTGTTCATGTCCTCGATATCCACAACCTCTTCCTGAAGGCGCTTGAGCTGTTCCTTGCGATACTCAAGATCACCTTTCTCTTCAGGGGAGATAAGGTTGTCATCACCAGTAGATGTCATCACGGACACCTTCATTCGGGCTTCGACTCGGCCCTTGAGATCGATATACTCATCCAGCGTCATGTCCGGCCAATAATTGACCAGTTGGATGACATCGTTCCTAGATCCGATACGGTCAATACGGCCGAAACGTTGGATGATACGGACCGGGTTCCAATGGATATCGTAGTTGATGAGGTAGTCACAGTCCTGAAGATTCTGACCCTCGGAAATACAGTCAGTAGCAATGAGGACTTCTATCTCCTCGTCGATATTAGGATAGACTGATGCCTTTTCCTTGGAGATAGGGGAGAAGAGCGTTAGGACCTTGTTGAAATCCAGTTTCTCTTTGAGTTTCAGCGTGCTCCTCGCCTCGACATCACCTGTGACGAGGGCCGTGTCCATATCGTACTTCTCCTTGATTGGTTTGGCTAGATTCTCATAAAGATAGACGGCCGTGTCCGAGAAGGCGGTGAAGATGATGACTTTCTTATTATCGCCGTTGATGGGATTAGCAAACTTGTTCCGAAGATCATCGATGAGCTGCTGGAGCTTACTGTCGTGTTCCGGAGTGATGTCATCGAGCAAGAGCTTGGTCAGCCCAAGGGTATCCAGATCCTTAGCTAAATACTGACGCCATGAATCGGTATCCATGTCCTCCAGCAGAACCTTGCCTTTCTTTGTGCCAATGAAAGCATCGTTGTCACCATCCTCAATATCGAAGTCGTATCCGCTGACCTCTTCTGTCTCAATGAACTGGTCGTGACGGTCAATCTGTTTGATGGTCTTGTCAATCAGATCCATCACACGGGTAAGAGTCAAGCGGAAGGAGTTGACCGAGCTCTCCAGACGCTTGAGCATGAGGATACACATCAAACGACGGATACCCATCTCGCGGCCCAGGGAGGTAAGGCCTTCGGCCATCTCGGGATCCACGTACTTGCTCAACTTACTCGGCAGGATGAATGCCGAAGGCGTGTAGATGTACAGATTCAGCTCCTGCAGTTGGGCGAAGATTTCGTTGTAGTTGATTGTGCTCTTCAGGTCCGTCAGCGGCGGACGTCTGGAGATAGGGGCCAGCCTGGTCGGGAACTTGCCTATGGCCGCAGTATCGTAATAAGCCTCGATATGCTTGCGGCTGCGGGCGATGGTTACGCTGTCCAAAACCTCGAAGAAATCAAAGCTGAGCATCCCCAAGAGACGCTCCGTAGTGCGCTGGTCATTGGGAAGCTTGGCCCAGTTATTATACGCCTTCTGTGCCTGACGGAAAATATCATCCAGAGAGGCCTCGGTATTGAGAAGGCTGTCCATCCGCTGGACGTCGCCCTCATATGCGAGCTGAAGCTGGTTCTTCAGGTCATTGAACCGGTTATTCACCGGCGTGGCGGACAGCATCAGAACCTTGGTCTTCACTCCGGCCTTGATGACCTTGTTCATCAGACGGAGGTAACGGTTCTCGCGAGGATCCTCCTCCTCATCGCTTCGGGTAATCTTACCACCATTCCTGAAGTTATGGGACTCGTCGATGACGACAAGGTCATAGTTTCCCCAGTTCACCTTGTCAAGGTCGATGCCGTTGGAATAGCCCCGGTTTCTGGACAGGTCGGAATGGAAGAGCACGTCATATGACAGACGGTCCTTCGCGATGGGGTTGGTCGTGTAGTTGCTGCGATAGGTCATCCAGTTGTCGCAAAGCTTCTTCGGGCAGAGGACTAGGACTGACTTGTTACGTGTCTCGTAGTATTTGATGACGGAAAGAGCAGTGAAGGTCTTACCGAGACCGACGCTATCCGCGAGGATACAGCCGTTGTATCTCTCCAGCTTGTTGATGATGGCCAGAGCTGCATCCTTCTGGAAATCGTAGAGTTTATTCCAGATCTGGCTGTCCTTGAATCCAGTCGCCTCGTTGGGCAGGACATCCTCGGAGATGTCCTCAAGGAACTCGTTGAAGATGTTATACAGCGTGACGAAATAGATGAATTCCGGGGAATTCTCCTTGTAGATGTTTGAGATGTGGTCGATGATCTGCTCGGTCACGTCAGAGAACTGGGAGTCATTGTTCCAGGCCTCATTGAATGCCCTCAGGTACTGCTTCGCGTTCTCGCCGTCGATGCGCTGGACATAATTCATGAAGTTGTTGCCCCGCTCGCATCCGAGACCGGTTGTCGTGAACTCATTGACCGGAAGGTAGGTGAAATTCTCGCTGCTGCCCGCAACGGATATGAATCCCATCATCTGCTGGGGAGTGGTGTTGGACTTGAACTTGACCTTCTCCTTGATCCACTTCGCACACTCGATGGCGATTGCCTTCTGGGTAAGCTGGTTCCTCAAGCGGACCTCGAACTCGGAGCCGTACAGCGTCCGTTCGCGGTTGATCCGGGGGATGAAGAACTCCCTACGCTGTTTGGATTCACGTTCCTGGACGAATGAAGGGGCTGTGAAGATGAAACGCAGCTCATCGATGTCCTGGAGTTGTTCCTTCAGCTCGTTGAAGGCATAGATGGAGAAACATGCGGCAGCGATGCTGACCTTGGTCCCTTCGCCGATAGTGACACGCAGGTTGTCTACAACCTTGTTGTTGATGTTGTCAAAGAAGGAAAGGGAAGTGTCAGGAAAGACGCTGTCCGGAGCCGGGGGTGCCGGCGCCTCGTTCTTCCGGTGAACCTCGATGACCTTACCAAGATGGAACTCCTCAATCCAAAATGCGAAGCGAGGGACACCTTGAGCATCTTCCCTGATGCCTTCTGGATGGAAGGTGTAATCTACCACTTCTACGATGGCCCTGTCGCGCTGCTTGGCATAACCGACAGCCAGAGCCAGATACTTGTACTGACGAGGGAGGAAGGGGAAGCCGCCATCAACGATATCGTCGACATAGTATTCCCTGGAGAAGTCCTTGACAACGTCCGGATTCAGCTTATACCTCGTAGCCGGATCCTTGATGAGGTACTTGTTGGCCGTTGTGCCTTCCTTGACTTCTCGATACTCAATCTTTTTCGTTCCAGCGACAATCTGGTCGAAAAAGACCTGCTTTATGGGCAGATAAAGAGTATTCTCTTTATTGGGGGCTTCCATGTGTGTGTCTTCTTGTGGATTGCTTAACCTACAAATTTAACATTTTTTCATCGGGTATCTATTTCTCGTAATGATTTTCTGCATATTACAATGTGCTTATTATTCAGACTGTGTCATTATTTGGGACGGATGTTCTCTTATAGTCAAATTCTTTTCGCTAAGAAAGAGAGAACTTGTACCAATACGTGATACAACCAAACAAATCATTTCAAATCCTCGTCTGTGACACCGTCACGGTAAGCAATCTCCTGAAGAACCTGAACCGAAAGCACCTCGTGTGCCTATTCTCGAAGCTGAGCAACAGTTCGGCTTTCTTCTTCGACATCCGGTTGCATCGGACCAGGTCTTCAACCCGATGGATGTAAGTAAGCCTCTTCTTTTCCGAGAAACTTTTGACGTATTCATCGACAGGAAGGTTGCCTTTGGCCACATTGCAGTCGGGACAGGATATCACATAATTCTCGAAACACGACCTTCCTCCAAGTGAGCGAGGGACGATATGGTCGTATGTCGTAGCCCCCGTTGTCAAGGGAATACCACAATAGATGCATGTTCCACGGGTCTCGTCCCGCAAGAGGTTGGAATACTTGAACGTGCCTTTCTTGATCGTCTTGTTTCGGATGCGACGCAAGGGCTTGAATCCGCTCAGAAGAAGATTTTTCTTATCCAGGGTAATCCGTCCTTTTCGATATGCATGGATGACCCGGCACCAATAGGACAGCCTTTTCCAGATAGGAAGCGTGCCCACATATCCCGGGATGGGGGCATGTCCTTTCTTCTCCACACACTCCTTGCAGATGATGGTCCGGCCATCAATACGGACCTGTCTCGAATGCCTCACGGGGATGATTTGCGACATTGACCAAATGCTGGTGTGATCCCACCGCTTCCCGCATACCATGCAACGGTATCCGGATTCCCTGAAGAGAATCTCCCTTTTCTCTCCCTTCGCCATATCATCGATCGCTCCCCAGAGCGGCTGCGTCTGGGCAAGGTCCATATTATCCTCCATCATCTTCGGCAGAAACGATTAGAAACAGAACATATTCCTCGTCATCTGCAAATGTACGCAAACAGCCCCGGCGAAACAACCGCCGGGGCACGTTCATGACTACTACTGCCTCTCATCTTCCAGCTTCTCCGCAGAAACGAACTCCAGTCCCAGTTCGCGGATGAGAGCCTTCACATCCTTCCTGTTCTTGGGGGAGATGTACTCCAGCGCCCCCTTGTCCTTCTTCTTCCGCTTCCTGGCCATAGGGACTCCTCCTTATCTGGACCGACCGTAGTGATGGTGCTGCTCTTCCTGCTCGACCTGCTCCACGTCCTTCGCCGCCTGGGCCTGAGGTTCAGACACAGACTGTTGCGTCTCTGCCTTGGCTGAACGAAACTTCCCGTAGTCCGCTTCTTCACCCTTGGCCATCTCCTGCTGGATAGATTCGAGACGCTGGGTGATCATGCCGGCGCTGCGCCGGACGTCGCCGAGGACACTCTTCAGGTACTCAGGGCCCTGCTGGAGGGATCCCAGCCAGGACTTCAGGTACTGGGCGCTGTCGCTCTTGATGTGCTTGCTCATTCCGTACTGGCTGGAGATAACCGCCGCCGAAAGCTCGGCAATCAGTTCCTCCCGCGCGTATTCCGGAGAGCCGAATGGATGCCCTGCCAGATGACGGCCCAGTCGGGAATCCGCACCTGTGGCGTGTGCGCATTCATGGAGGGTGTTCGTAGCGAAGGCCTCGCCGTCGACGAACTGCTCACGCTTCGGGACGACGATGTGGTCGTTGGCAGGGGAGTAGTAGGCCTTGTCGCCCTTCACCTGGTTGATGGGGCAGAGGAAGAGGTTCTCGTCGATCATCAGGTCGATGGCCGGATGGCTCTTGAGGTCGCCCTGCTGCTGGACCTGACCGGCCGCCTGGGCCTTGAGCTTCTCGTACATCTCCGGACGTGTCAGTTCGAGGTTCGTCTGGGCCGCGACGTTGAACACGTTGAAGACCTGGAGCTTCGGATAGACCTTGTACTTGGCCTGTTCCTCCTTCGGGAGGTTCCGGTAGTCGTCGTAGGGGATCCGCTGCTTCGTCTCCGGGTTCACGACGGTGAAGGTCGTGAGGAAGACGGGGAAGGACTTTTCGCCCTTGTTGACGGTCACCATGGGAAGTTTGTTTCCGCGCTTGTCACGGGCCTGCAGGACGTTGCCGTCCTTGTCCTTGACGTAGTTCAGGTTCGTGATGCGGTCGAAGGTTCCCCACACGGGGATCTCATAGCCCATCTTCTCGGCCTGGAGCATCAGCATGAGGGAGTTGCCGCCGTTGTAGTGACGGCCGGACAGGTTCTGGGGAGGCTGGGTGGCGCCCGGGGCGAACCAGGGCTTCTTCCAGTCTCCCTGCAGGGTCTGGATCTTGTCGATCATCAGCTCCGTGAACCGCAGGAGCGCCTTGTCGGCCGCAGACAGATGGTCGTTGTCATGTTTGTTGTCCGTTGCCATGGTGCTCAGCGATTGTTGTTGTCCTTGTTCCACTTGGAGAGGGTGTCGATGCGGCAGTTGATGCTGACGCGGCCCTGGAAGGGCTGGAGCTCCAGCGTACCCTCTGCGTTGACCTTGGTCTTCGGACCGAGCCAGATCCGCTGGTCGTCACCGAAGTCCACGAAATGCACCCAGATGTAGGAGTACTGGTCCTCGCCGACCTTCTCCGCACTGTACGCATCGAAATGACGGAAGGGGCCTTTCTTCCCCTGGCGCTGGACCACGCCCTTGGCCCCGAGCGTGCCCTTGAACTGGAGGTTGCCGCTGATGGAGTCTTCCTCGCTCACCCCGCCCTTGACCTTTTCGGCGGAGAGGTTGTAGTAGGTCACGTCACCCATCTTCTTGAATGTCATCACGCCCTGTACCTTGACGCGGTCGCCCTTGTTCGTGAAGAGGACGTCCTCGTCCTTGCCGTCGTAGGCCACGCTGATGTCGAGGTCGGCGGAGTCATCCCCGTCGCCGATGTGGACGCGCATGCCGAAGGTGATGAACGGCTGGGCGTCGCGGCCGTTCTTGATGTCAGCGGAACGGGTCACGGTCCCGATGACTGTTACTTTGCTCTTAATCATGATCTTGTACGTTTTATTGGATTGTTGCTTATGGAATTCATCGCGGTTTCGAAGTTCTGCGAGGCCAGGGCGTTCGCGCCCTGGGAGACGGATGCTTGCTGGGCAGGCGCCTGCTGCACCTCCTGTGCGTTACCCATGTTGTCGATCTGGATGGCCATAGCCATGAGACCGGCGAAGAGAGTGCTGGCTATCTCGACGATGGGGTCGGCGGAAGGGTAGTCCCCGGCCGCACCGAGCAGTCCGAAGAAGTTCTTCCACGGGTCCTGCTCCTGCCCATCTGAGGAGATGGTGTTGAAGTAGTCCCGGTCCTTCGGTTCCTCCTTCTTCTCGGGTTCCTGCTGCTGTTCTTCTGCAGGCTTTTCCTCCTGGGGAGCCAGGGCGGGCTGTTCACCGAGGACCGCCTTCGAATGGGCGGCGAGGTCGGCGGTGCTGGTGGCGGGGGAGAGCGTGCTCTGCCAACCCTTCTCCTGCATCACCTGACGGTCGTACCGGTCGAGTCCGTGCTGCTTGATGAGCGACTGGAGGCTCGATGCGTACTGCTTGCTGGAAGCATAGCCGTCCTCCTGCAGGCCACGGGTCCAGCCGACGTAATCGTCAGGGGAGAGCTCGAAGAGGTTCGCGTATCGCTTGTTGCCCCTCAGGAAGAGCGAATGATGCTCGTAGCTGTCGGCCACGGAGGCGTACTGGCAGAACTTCTCATTGGGCTTGTCGTCCGTATACACGAGGTACCGGCCGCCGCCGTCGAGCCATGTTCTGGTCGCCTTGATCCCGAAATGGTTGTTACCCTTGCGGGACAGCTCGCTCTGTCCGCTGGCGCTCTCGAGTATGCCCTGGGCGATCGTGACGGAAGCGGGGATGCCGTACTTTCGCATCTGCTCCATCGCCGCCTCGGCGTACTTGTCCACATAGTCACTTGCCTTACTCATCGTTCTTCGTATCGATATCGTGTTCAGTTTCGGAGCCGGGCGGTTACTCCCGGCATGGAGTGGACCGGCGGCGAAAAGCACGGCCGCCAGTCCCGTGAGAAGGAGCCTAGCGATGGAAGCCACGGCTGCGTTCCTCCACTTGGTCCTTTGCGATGCCAGCACCCACGATGGCGGCGACAACGCCCGTCTCAGCCCTGGTGAGTTCCTCCTTGGCCTTCTCCTCCCTTTCCTCTTTGGCTTTCTGCTCCGGGGAGTTCCGGCGCTTCTCCTCTTCCTCCTTCTTTTCTTCCTCGACCTCCTTCTTCTGCTTGAGCAGGTCGGCGAAGAGGGTCGCGGCGAGGTTGCGCTTGTACTCCTCCTTGTCGTCGGTGAGCCACAGGCGCTGGTACTGGGAAGGGGAGACCTCGCGGGAGACGGGCTGGTCCATCCCCCTGACCTCCAGGTAGCACATGATCTTGCGGGGATCGTCGGGGTTCGGGCCCGTCTTCTGCTGGATGATGCTCACACGCCTGATGGCGGAGAAGTCGATGTCCTTCTCCCGGGTGCCGAAGAGGTCGACCTTCATCTCCGGATGGGCGGTGGCCAGCGCGTAGTACTTCTGGGCCAGCTCCTGCTTGAGCTTCCCGTCCTTGTCCCCGCCGTTCTTCACGGCATTGAAGAACCGGCCGAGGTCGGCCTTGTCCGGATACACCGCGAATCCCTTCTCGCCCTCGGGCTTGAGGAACATCGCCCACTTGCCCTCGTCGTCCCGGATCATCGTCATCTTCGCGCTCACGGTCTCGGAGGGCTGCTCCTGCCGGGGCTCCAGCTGACGCATCTCGACCTTCTGGCCGCGTTCAGCCTTGTCGACCAGGCTCAGGGCCTTGTTGACGTTCGCCTCGACGTGCGAGAGGAAGACCGGGTTCTCCCGGAGCGACTTCGTCCAGCCCTCCACCAGCGGGAGGCTCTCCGGGGAGAGCCGCGCGGGCAGACCGAGCTGGTTCATCTTCACGGCCGAGGCGAGCTCCACGACGAGCCGCTCGCGGTTGCGCAGTCCCTCCTCGGGGTTCCGCATCCCTTCCACTGCCGTTCCCGGACGGTCCATGCGTCCCGGGTGTCCCGTCGCCGAGACCACCTGCCGAAAAGCGTCCTGCACGTAGGAGGCGTAGTCCGGGTAGTGCTTCTGGGCGGGGATGTGGACGACGTCCTTCGCGGAGTCGTAACGCGCCACGCCGGTCCCGTCCTTGTGGATCGGGACGAGGTTCTCGCTGATCTTGCCAAGGAGGATGTTCACGTCGATCCGCGTCTGCTTGTCATCCTTGGGCGAGCGGTCCTCCAGCGTACCATGCTCCTTCACGGCCTTCGCGAAGGCCTCCGGATCGGTGAGGGGGAGGGTCGTCTGCTCGATGTTGAAGAGCGTCCGGACCTGGCGGTCGCGGACAGGGGAGAAGTCCGCCTTCTGCTCCTGCGGGAGCTGGTCGTACTCCTTCTTCGTGATGGTCCTGCCTTCGTCGGACTTGCTGCGGTACTCGTTCCACCGGTACCAGATGAACGGGACTCCCTTCTCGCCGGTCTGGACGCTCTCGCCGCGTTTCTTGGCGCCGGGGTAGGGCGTGTACAGGTTCGTACGGTAGCCTCCCCGGTCGCTGTGGAGTGCGAGGATAAGGGCGTTGAAGGCCGAGACACCCGCGTCGCGGGGATAGAGCCTCGGGGCGGTCTTGCCCGCCTGGTTGAGAAGGAACCCGCCTTCCGCGCGGGCCCGTTCGAGGCCTTGTGCCAGAAGCTCCTTCTGGCGCTCAGCCGCATGCTGTTCTGATTGATTCTTGTCTGCCATATCGTAGTCGTGTTGTGGTTGTCTTTCATCGCTGCGTGATACCTCTGGTTTCGGAACGGGATTCCTGCTCGAAGCGCTCCCGGGCGTCGTCGATCTGCTGTAGGCGGTCGCATCGCTCGAGGACGGCGTTGGCGAGCCTGCCCAGCGGCAGCGCTCCCTGGTTGTAGGCGTCCACCACATTCTCCGGGAGGGCGATGGTGACGGGGATGCCGTCCATGGTCGCGATAAGCGTATTGCCCCTCACCTGCGCGTCTCGGATGCGCGGATCCATCTGCTCGTCCTCGTACTGGACGTAGCGCACTTGCGAGGATGTCGCTTGTTCCATCCCTTCGCGCTTGGCGAGCTGTTCGTGTCCGGCCTTGTTCAGGAGGTTCGCCCCGCCGAGACCGATGAGGGTCATCTTCAGGAGCGGGCTCTTCACGAAAAGTCCGGCCATGATGCTGGCGATCGGCACGAGGTTGTCTCTGATGCCCAGGCTCTGCGTTTTGCCGGTGAACATCCCCAGGAGCATGTCCGGGAGCATGGCGAGGATATACCCCGCGTTGCGTCCGATGTCACCCAGGCCGTTCAGCCCGAGGCCCGTGAGGATGCCCTGCCAGCCGCCGGTATTGGTCTTCTGAGGGGCCGCCTGCTGTTTTGGCTGAGCCTCCGGAGCAGCTTCCTGCACCGGGGCAGGTTCATCTTTCTGCACTTCGGCCTTGGTCTCCGTTTTTCCCTCATTTTCCCTTTCTTCATTCCCCACCGGGACAGGTTCCATTTCTGCTTTGGGTCCTTCCTTCTTCTCCTCCTGAGGGCTGTTCTGCTCGAGCCATTCCTGCTCGTGGCCGGGGAGGACGACCATCGGGACTTCCTTCCTCTGCCTTGCGTCCACCGTATCGGCGACCGCATTGATCGCGAGGTCGGCGCCGACGAACTTCAGCCCGCTGGCGACGCCTCCTCCGAGGCCACCCAGCACCGCGAAATCCGCAGCCGCACCCAGTCCCCAGCCGATGCCTTTCTCCACGGGAGAGGGGTCGTAGAGCCGTTCCCCGCGCTCCTCGATCTCCCGCTGCAGGGGCGTCTTGCGGACTTCCTGGGGGAGGCCGAAGAGCGAGTTGCCACCTGCCTTGCGGAGGATATACTCGATGGAGGACTTCGGCATCTGGTCACGGACCATCTTGTCGATCATCATCTCCTCGAGCTCGGGCGTGACGTCGATCTTCTCCTTCCGGAGCTCGTCCTTGACCATGCCGACGTAGTCCTCGACGGTCTTGGAGTTCCACTCACCGGTAACGCTGAGCGTATCGAGCGCCACGGCCTGGGAACCCATCCCACCGTCGGGACCGGCCCCGCCCGCGAGGATGTAGGCAGGGGAGCGCATGTAGCGGCGGAGCTCCTCCGCCTGCTTTTGCCGGAGCTCATCCCGCACCCTATCCATGACGGGCACGACCCTGCTGTCGAACTGTTCCCTGTCTGTCATCGTTTAGCTTTTTTTCGGTTTGTATCGTTACAGGTTCACCTGCTGTGCGAGCAGCTGTTCCCTTGTCTGTCTGATCGCGTTGTGGTAGACCTCCATCTGCTTGGGGAAGTGCTCCTCCAGCCACGCGTCCTTCTCCACCTGGTTCCGGATGAAGAGGATGGCGTTCTGCCGGGAGATCTCCACGCTGGCCTCACCGTCCTTCCTGTTGTTGAACCACGCCTTCGTCCACCAGCGGAGACCCGCCTGGTCGGGGTAGACGCTCACGGTCCTCGGGATGTCGAAGCTCTGGACGACGATGTCCAGGTCCTCGAGCGGATCCACGAGACCGCTTGAGGCTACGGCCTGCCCGTAAGCTTTTTTTTTAATCCGTCATCCCAGGTGCTGAGATAGGTCCCGTGCACAAGCGCGAGGTAGCCGAGGAAATCCTCCAGCAGGAGGTTCTGTACCTTCGCCGCCAGCGGAACGCTCCTGCGTCCCAGCCCCATCGGGTTCTCCATGCTTGGGATCATCTCGAAGAAGTAGTTCCGGGCGGAAGCCATCATCAGCATGTTGCGGAGGCTCTGCTCCGTGCGCTGCGGAAGCCGGTAGGCGCCGCTCCCGAGGTCCTTCAGGTAGGCCGGGAAGAAACGGAGCATCAGCTCCTCGATCTCGTCCGCGTCCTTGTCGTATTTCGTGCGGAAACCGCCTTCCACGGCGCTGAAGTCCTCCTTGGCGAGAGGCTGCTTCTGCCGATCCAGGCTCTTGATGTTCCCGTATATCATCGTGAGGAACTCGATCGGGTCGAACTCCTCACCCTTGTACTTCGTCTCCATGTGCAGGATGTCGTCGCTGACGGCGACGGTATCCCCGGCTCCGACCTCGTCCCCGTATACAGCGAGGATATTCGAAAGGTGGGCGTATTTCACCTCGTAGTCACCGTAGCGGATGACCATGTAGAGTCCGCGCTCGTGGTCGTTGCCGATGCCAGAGACGACGCCGCTGGCCACGGCAGACAGCAGATAATGGGGTGCGGAGAAGTCGACCCCGTGGTGGAAGAACTCCACTCCCGTCTTCGGATGAATCTGTTTGCCGTAGCCGAGCGACATCTCGACCTCCCTGTCACGCTCCTCGAACGGCATGCAGTAGCCGGAGGGCGACTTGAGGATCATTTCCTGTGAGTATTTCATATCATTTAACCATTTTTCCGTTAGCGTCTGCGGTGGATCTGCTCCACCTCCTGCGGCGGTTCATCCTGCCGCATGTCCTTCACCTGGGCCGTGCGGGCAGCGTCTGTCTGGACGGCCACGGCAGGGGAGACCTCCCTTCTTGAGTTGTTCCCGATGGTCATCATCGCGAGCACGGCACCGGCGAGCTTGGCCATCCAGCCGAAACGGCCGAAGACCAAGAAGGCCGACAGTACGAGACCCATCACGCCCATGCCCGAGACGTTGCCGTGGGTGAGATTCTGGAAGAACCCACCCAGCATCTGGCCCCCGTTGCCGGAGGAGACGTCCGAGATGAAACTTGATATGCCGTTAAGCTTCCCGTCCACGTTCTCCGCGGCTCCGGAGACCTTCTCGGTCATGTTGCCGACGGACTCCTTCAGGTCTCGGATGCCTTCCACAGCCCCGTGGACCGTGTCGCTGACCTTCTGCGTGGCCTTCTCGCCGATGATGGCGTCGCTGACGATGCCGACGACGCTCTCGTCCGTGGTGAGCTTCTTCCAGCCCACGTATCCCAGGCCTCCGCCGATCGCGGCTGTCTTCAGGGCTGTGCCCGCACCCTTCAGCGTCTGCTGGGGATGCAGGATGGCCCTGCCGCCGGTCTCGAGGATCCTGCCGGCGCTCTTTCCGGCCCATTTGGCGGCCTTTCCGCCTGCCTTGAGTAGTGATGCCCAACTCATATCTCTCTGCTTGTCTTGTGTTCGTTTAACATTTATTCGGTTCGGTATATTGCTGCCTTATGGCCTTACTGTCTTTCCTAATGTCCTCCAACGCTGAAAGGACTCCTTCGATATGCCGTCGATGTCAGCCTTGTCCGGCTGGTTGCCGGATATCTCGTTCCAGACGTCCGTGAGGGAGGTGTACTTCACAGCCCTGACCAGACGCTGGAGTGTCTTGTTCATCTCCTTGAGCTTCGGACGCACGCCGAAGAAGACCTCGGTGCGTTCCTTCTCGGTCATCTTGATGTCAGAGAGGCAGACCATCCGGATGTCGTTGACGATCTCGACGCTCTGGAGGATGACCTGCCGGTAGACCTTGTTCCTATTGGCCGAGAGCGCCACGGCGACGGCGTTCGCCGGGCTTTTGGCTATCTGCTCCGAGAGGTTCTTCAGGTTGCTTATCATTTTTTCGGTCTCGTGGTAGAAACCGTATATCTGCGCCGCGTAGACGATGATTCCGTGGAAAGTGTCCAGGTAGTCGTTGAACTCCTTCTGGATCTGCCAGGTGGCGTCCACCTCCTCCTTGATCCACACGTGGCCGGTGGATTCCAGGAGCATAGCCTCCTCCTGCGACTGGAGCGTGCTCTCCGCCTTCTCCGTATACAGCACGATCATCGCCGCCAGCGTGGGGTCGATGGACTGGGCGCGGAGGGCGTCGGTAATCAGGAGCAGCAGCAGTACTGCGAGCAGGGTGTAGGCTTTCCTTATCATTTCTTCGGTTGTTCGTTTATCCGTATTTCCGTATCCTAGTATGTCCTGGAGGCCCGCTGCCAGCGGGACTGCGCCTGCCGGGCGATCTCGCCGTTGTCACGGTCGAGGATGCCTTCGGTGGCGTTCCACCAGACATCCTGTAGGGTATAGTATCTGAGGGAAAGGGAGAGTTGGGAGAGCT
>JAEEGF012267001.1_pt1 | contig 37359 bp, 20 predicted proteins | sample 9134171 | NCBI WGS metagenome assembly JAEEGF01 (sample SAMN16246542, study PRJNA631951) | gut metagenome | biome: gut microbiome; feature: rumen; material: AP-attached | host: Bos | place: Iran: Karaj | collected 2018-10 | reverse complement strand
CTGCCGGATTTTCCCCTCCCGCCTTTATGCCTGTACAGATATAAAATGGCATATATCGAGATAAGAATGAATATAATGATCTGAATACTCAGAATAACATACCTGAAAGGGAGCGCGTTATAGACGCATTCCTTATCGACAGTAAAAAGGATCGGAGTAAAAATGTTTATGACTACAATGGCTGTGATCGCTACAGAGATCGCTCGTCCTGTGATCGTAAGCAGCTTTCCGAAGCGGTTCTTTTCCTCAAGATACGCGACGGTAAACTCAGCCCAGAGCCACAGCCCGACCGACATAGCGACAAAGTAGACCGTGGTATCGGCAAACAAAAGCCCGGAAAACTTGTTTGCTTCAAGCATGCCCCATAATATATCTATGACATAATAAGCCAGGACCGCAAAAAGGAACTTCCTGTATACGATCCATGCAGGCTTATCAAATGATTTTTTTGAAGTTACAAGTATATCCTGATTAACCACCAGCAACACAAGCGTCGCTATCACGCCGATCGCAGAATAATACATACTGTTTTATCCTCATTGTTTCTTTCTTGACTTAAGATCGCTCTTGTTTTCATACATGAACATATCTGCACGTTCATATACTTGTGCCACTTTGGGATCATGATCGTATCTTGACATGCCGACCGCGATAACGATTCCTCCGGAAAGGATCGCCTCTTCATTATGATGATTCATCTGATCGATAAGCTCATCGATACGTTCGTAATCGTCACCCTGTGAAAGGACCGCAAATTCATCTCCGCCCACACGAAATACGGGGCTTCGTTTGAATGTGGTACATATGATCCTGCACGCGTCACGCAGATACTGATCGCCTGCTTTGTGTCCCTCTGTATCATTGACCTTTTTCAGGTCATTCACATCAAGTATGGAAATGGCAAACCCGGGTGTGCGGTTCAACTCGATCTGCGCGTTAAGACGATCTTCGTATACTTTGTAAGCATTTCTGTTCTTTACGCCCGTAAGTGCATCTATGTTTGCTTCTATCCTTGCCTGAGCAAGACGTCTGCCGTATTCTTCCTCCTGGCGGACCTGTGCATCTATATCATTTACACCGATGATGAGCCTTCTGCCTTCCTTTTCATCTACCATGGCGGCTTTAAGCTGAACATATCTGGGTTCTCCGTCCGTAGAAAGACGATAACTGAGTGTAAAGATACCGCTCTGCTCTACCTCGGCAAAAACATTTGAACCTGTGAACATGGAAAGGAAACGGTTCTGATCGTCAGGGTATACGACCGGTACGGCAAGCTGGCGGAAATCTCCGAAGAAATCCCTTCCTTCTGCAGGAAGATCAAAGTAGTTGAATCCGGTCGTCGAAGAGAATTCACGATACGCCCCCGTATCGGGATCCACGATGTAGATGCAGATAAAATCACCGGCAAGCGCGCTGATCCTTGAATAAGCATTTCTCTCTTCCCTTATTTTCTGTGCCGCATTATGTTCCTTTATCTGCTCATCAACATTTGTTACGCCGATTATAAGATAGCTGTTATCATCCTGCATACGCGAAGCTTTAAGGCTTACATAGAAAGGTCCGTCTTCTCCTATCTTACGGTAAGTCATCGTAAACGGATCATTTTTATCAAGTTCGGATACAAGTGTTTTTCTGTCAAGAGCGCCGACAAACATTTCCCTGTCTTCCGGATAGATATATATCTCGGCTTCATCCACGCAGCTCTCAAAGAAATGCCATCCGCGCCTTACTTCTTCAAGATAACCTGTTTGGGGATCTGTGTGATATTCTACATACTCCTCTGTGTTAATATCCACATAGTACAGATCCACATATCCTCTTGCGAGAGTCTGGGCAATGTGGGTAAATATAATACCGTTACTTTTTGCCTTTTCGTATGCTTCCCTGCTTCCGGCATATTTCCTTGTTATGCGGAAAGAATCCGTAACATCCTGGATCATACCCAAAACGCACTTTCTTCCCTCTTCATCGACATATTTTAGCTTTGTTGTTTTTACCTGCCTGGTGCTGCCGTCCTTTTCTTTTATATCATCGAAAAAGACATACGGTTCGTCCATGGACAAAACAACCTTGTCATCACCTTCGACCTCGGCAGTCTTTTCCGTATCAAAGCAGTCCTCCGGCTTAAGGCCGATGACTTCTGACGGATTCTTCTTGCCCGCATATTCGGCAAAAGCCTGATTGCACGCAAGATATACTCCTGTTTCGGCATCCTTTGTAAAGTTCATTCCCGGCATATTGTTAAGAAGCGAGGTTATGGTCTGTTTAAGCTTTGAGACCTCTACCGCTTCCTCTAGGAGCCTCTTCTGACGGTTTGCCGTGCGTTCGATCTTCATCTTCTGCATCAGAAGCAAGACAACTATGGCAAAGACTGCCAGGATCGCGCAAAGAACCGGGATCATGTTATCTCTAAGGAAATCGATAAATGTAACTTTTCTCTCGACCACGGTATATGATGCAAGAGAAGAATCCATGTCTTCGCTCTTTGTGGTCAGGATCGTTTTATTTAAAAGCAAATACAGTTCTTTATTCCACAGATCTACGGCAAACGAAAACTCCGCATGTTCTCCCGTAGGTACCGAAGTAAGCTTATATTTTTTAATAGTATCTTCAACTGATGATATACGGTAGTTGCTGACAAGAACGCAGTCCGCCTCTCCATCCGAGGCAGCCTTGCAGCAGGCCTCCAGACCTTCATATTCCTTGCACTCCGATGCGGGATATTCTTCCTTGATGAATGTATCTATATTCAGCATTCCCTTGATGATGGCAAAGACAAGCTTGTTTTCCTTTGACGGAACACGCGAGTCGGAAGAACGCATTATAGCATTCATTCCCGTTTTCATGGCCGGGCTTGTAAGCCTTATCTCCATCAGCTCGGCGTCATATGTGTTTAAATAGACCGGGAATACGCAATCCACTTCACCGGCTTTTAAAGCATCCAAAGCAGCCTCGGTCGATGCATATGCTATGGTCTCAAATTTGACATCCGTGCCCTCAAAAGTATTGTTCGCGTGGTTCAGATAATCCCCTAGCGCGCCTGTAAGTTCCCCTGTCTTGTCATCCTTATCGCAAAACGGCAGATAATCATCACGATATCCTACCTTTATTGCCCCGTGTTCTTCGAGCCAGTCCTTCTGAATGGGCGAGATAAGAGCGCTTGTTCTCGCGCTGTAAAGTCGGTCCTCCGATATCTTCATGTTAAAATAAGGGTCTTCATCCTGTATTTCCGACAGAGCCATGTTGAGCTCTGTAAGAAGATCCTGACGGTCTTTGTTTACGGCATAGTAATATTCCGATCCGCCGATCCTGAAGACAGGCACCACTCTCTGCTCGGAATCATAGGTATAGATGGATGCATATCCGTCTATTTTTCCACTCTCCACCATCCCCATTGAATCGTCTTCTGAACCCGTAAGGGGTACGATCTCAACGCTGACATCATATTTTTCTGCCCATTCCTTTAAGAAGCCTTCCTGGATACTTCCTTTGTTGACACCGATCTTTTTGCCGTTAACGGACTTTACATTGTCGGATGTTATCTCCCTGTCTTCCATTCCGACATAGATATAATATGATTCGGTACCCATCGGAAGATCGGGATATAACATATATTCCTCGCGTTCTTCTTTGTAGGATACATCGCTCAAAAGATCTATCTCGCCGTCTTTCAGCATCTGGAACAGGGTCGCCCAGCTGCCTTCCACATATTCATATGTCCAGCCTGTATATGCGGAGATCTTCTGCTGATATTCATACCCTATACCGCAGCGTCTGCCAAACTCATCATAATAGTTGAAGGATGAATCAAACCATCCGACTCTTACGGTCTTGTGATCTTTCTTATCTGCGGCCGAAGCAAAAGGACTTAATGCTCCCACAAACAAAGACAGCATCAGGAGGGTCGTTATTATTCTCTTTATTATCCTTTTGTTTTTCATATGCCTATTCCTCCTCTGCCATTAGTTCCATGATCAGTCTTGCCATGGTCTCATAAAGCACTTCCGGTTCGACCGGTTTTGAAAGATGTGCATTCATTCCCGCAGCCAAAGACCTTTCCGCATCTTCATCAAATACATTTGCGGTCATTGCTATTATGGGTATCTTTTTTGCGTCCGGATGAACGGATGCGCGTATGTTTCGCGTAGCATCCAGCCCATCCATAACAGGCATGCGAACATCCATAAGTATTGCCGAATATGTTCCTTTTTCGCTTTCTTCAAACATCCTGACTGCCTCAGCGCCGTTTTTCGCGTGGTTTGTCTCTATAGCTTCAATTTCAAGAATATTTGCAAGGATCTCCGCGTTCTGATCGACATCCTCTGCGATAAGGATCTTTTTCCCCGACAGCAAAGACGTTATCCTTTCGTCTTTCAAAGCCTCCTGCAATGCCTCCTCGTCTTCGCGTCTTTCGGATTCTTTGAGCGGTACGACTACTACAAATTCGGTTCCGACGCCTTTTTTGCTGTTTACCGTTATAACGCCGCCCATCATTTCAACAAGATTCTTTGTGATGGCCATGCCGAGACCGCTTCCGCCGTATATGTTGGTGTTGCTTGCATCTTCCTGCGAGAATGTTTCAAATATCTTCGGAATATATTCGGGATCCATGCCTATACCGGTATCCTTTACAAAAAAACGCATGCGACATGTTCCGTCATTTTCTTTAAGCTGCTCCGTTTCAAATGTGACAACTCCCGGCGAATCGGTAAATTTTACCGCATTGCCCAAAATATTGATGAGTACCTGCTTCAGCTTGAGTGCGTCTCCGTAAAAATAGTCGCTGACTTCGCCTTTGACTTTGCAGTCATACTGAAGCTTCTTGTCCTGACACTGTCCGTTTATGATCACGTTTATCTGTTCAAGGAACTGTCTGAAGGAAAATTCTTCATCCTTTATGACCATTCGACCTGACTCTATGCGGCTCATATCAAGAATATCGTTTATCAGGCCCAGAAGATGTTTTGCGCTGACGCCGATCTTTTCAAGATGATCTCTTGTCTTCGGTGTCAGATCGGGGTCTTTTAACGCAATGCTTTGAAGACCTATGATGGCATTCATAGGAGTCCTTATCTCATGGCTCATATTTGAGAGGAAGTTGGATTTGGCACGGCTGTTTTCCTCTGCCCTTGCCTTTTCGACCTCTATCTCTTTTTCTCTTTTCTGCATAATACCGTAGATATTAAGGAGTATCAAAAGGGATGTTATGATCAGCCCGATCTGTATAAGACTGGCTATATACAGATCCCTGTCCACTCTGTCAAGCTCACCCTGCAGATAATCGTTATCTACAGGGCCTCCCGGATCATTTGCCTCATGATCCATGTAGTATTTCTGCACATTGGTGTGATAGCTGCCAAAAGCTCTGTCCATGGTCTGGTCCAGCCAGATACTTGATGTAAAGATGATCAATCCCAAAAGTACGACCCAGGCAACGATCGATCTTCCCATTCTTCTTTCACGGTCTTTGCCAAGATATGCTCTGAAATACAGGAAACCGCATATACTCCATATGGAGAGTATAAGATATGATTCCGTCGAAAGCGTTGTGATATCGATAAGGTTCGGAATAAGGAATTCAAGCGCAAAAAGCACCGAAACGATCATTCCGATCATTCCGAATATCATGTACCCGGTGTTTTTTTCTTCTCGCGCCGTTTTCCATGCTGAAGCCGAAGCAAGCGCATATGCTATTGTGGCTCCTACCGTGGTTACATCCACGATCCAGCTTATGGCCGTGCGGCCGAAGAAAGGAAATACGGCCGATATCGCAAGGATGAGAAGGATCGCATTTTGGGGAACGTATTTATCTTTTTTAACCCCTATCCATTTTGGGAAAAGACCATCCTTTGACAATGTGCCAAGAAGACGGCTCAAAGCTATATAATTACCGATGAGGCCTGTGAATATGGCCCCCAGGGCAGCCGCGCCCAGGATCACGCTTCCCGTATTTCCAAGAGCTGTATACGCGGCATTAAATGTGGGCTGTGAAGCCGTGCCCGAATAATTGTCAAGATTATCGATATAATCTGTCCATACAGAAGCGCCTTCCGGCAGATATTTGACCGCAAGAAGGGACAAAAGAACGTAGCATACTGCCGCCGTTATGACTGCAACGCACAGCACTTTGAAAGAGTTTTTCAGTGAGAACCGGGCTTCTGCTGCCGAATGAGAAATGGACTCAAATCCCACATAAGCCCACGGAGCAAGCGCAAATATAGTGAAAATACCGCCCGCAGGGGACTTGTCATTTGAAAAAGCCGGCGAATAAGAAGCCGCGCCCGGATCGGCAGATGCAAAGGCAAAGCATATGACCACGCCGGCAAACAAAACCGCGGCCAAAACTATCTGCGTCCATCCGGCCGTTTTTCTGAAAAAGCATACCGCGGCCGCAAGGCATAAAGCCCCGAGTGCAAGTATCATTTCACCAAGATATATCTTGTATCCCGCGATCTCATACAGATATCCGAACCTGAATGTATCTCCGAGAAGTGTCCTTGCTATAAGCGGGAGAGCCGTTGCGTTTGCCCATATGATGGCTATGTATGTCAGGATGAGAAACCAGGCACTAAGAAAACCGTGGTCGTAACCGAAAGCCTTTTTTGTGTATGTGTATGTACCGCCGCCGTCAGGGTAGCGATTCATGAGATAATGAAAATTTACGGCAAGGAGCAGCATTACAAGACCGCCGAGGCCAAGACCTGCTGCAGTGCCGATGGGACCTGCGATAGGCAAAAAAGTGGTGCCCGGCATCACAAAAGAGCCCCAGCCAACGCTGCAGCCAAATGCAAGTGCCCAGGCACCAACTATACCCAGATATCTTTTTTTATCTGAGGATATGTTCTCTTTCCCTGCCAATGTCCCCATACCGTACCCCGATCATAAACTATTTCTGTTCGCCTGCGCTCTCATACTCTGCTATGCTCCTTGTAATATGACTGTACACGTTCTTTGCCGAGTCCATGAGTTGTTTTACTTCTTCGTCGGATATTTTCCGCGGATTTCCGGGCCTGAACTCCTCTGTGACCGTCTGTGCGATCCCGCCGAGATTTTTAAGCCCGAGATTTGCGCATATACCCTTTAAGGCATGAGATGTTTCAAAAAGCAAAGCAGGATCCATACTCTCGCCCGCAGCGAAAAAACTGCCCGCAACATCGTTTTTTGCAAACTTTCGTATATGCTTGTCCACCAGTTTTTCGATGCGGAGAACACCGATCGCCTGATCGTAGTCCCCACCCATGTTTAAGTATAATTCTTTTAGCGTCATTTAATGCCCCCGCTGTTTTTTTATCTGTTGCCTGCCATTATGTTTAATATATTTTATCATTTATAACTAAACTTGTAAAGTCATTATCCGTTATCTTGGGAGTAAATCTTATTATATTTTTATAAAAAATCCCGGCCTTTTAAGGCCGGAAAAATATATAAGTCAGCGATCCTAGTAGGCCTCAAAAAGGCCGATAACTCTCTCTATCTCTTCGGGAATGCAAAGGTGCCTTGAGCACTCGTTCATGCACACCCTGTCGTTGCAGGCTCTGCAGTGTTCATAGGTCTTTTCAAGGTCCATCCCTAGCTTTCCTATCGCCCAGTATTCCTTTCCCAGATGAAAATAATTATACTGTCTGAATGTAGTATGGATCTCGTGCCCGTATGGACATATGCACTTTTCGCATCTGTCGCATCCAATGGGGTCAAAGCCCTTTTTCAGCCTGCCTACGACATCCTCAAACGAAAAGTGAACGGGCGGATATTCCGTGCCGAAAGCGTCGTCCGCCTGCGAAAAGGTGCCGATACCGAGAAGTGCGCACGAAAAGGGATATTCAAGTATGCCGCCTATAAGTTCGGGTACGGTAAACGGCCCGATAAGAAGGCCTGCGGCATATACTTTGTTTAAGATAAAGCCTTTGCCGCAAAAGGCCTCCTCTTTTCTTATCCTGTCAAGCATGCCGCGCTCTAATATATTTCCGCTTCCCTGAAGAACGTCCACTCTGCGGTCTTTAGCCCCCCTGTACAAGACGCTGTAATAGTGCGAGGCGATGCCGGTAAAGCCTATCTTTCCCTCTCTTTTGAGGTCATATAAGGCATCGAGGGCGCCGCCCTTTCCAAACACTTCGTCGGCGCATTCGTCATCGACCTGATGTACAAAGTAAATGTCGGGCTTTGTACCTAAGTTTTCTGTGGATCTTAACACCTCTCTGTATATCTCGCCTCCGCCGTAAAATCTGGCTTTGTCAGAGATAATGATCTTATTTCTGTCTATGGTCTTTGCAAATTCACCCAGCTTGAACTCTGCGTCGCCGTATTCTTCGGGAATGGCGGTGTCATAAAAATTGCATCCCATATCATAGGCTTTTTTCATTATGGCGACTGCCGTTTCGTTGTCGGGGCTGAAAAACTTTGGCAGCACGGGAACATTCCCGCTTAGTATCGGTATGGTGCCAAAGCCGATCTCCGAGACCTTAAGGCCGGTCATGCCCAGTTCGCGGTATCTCATATTCTTTAAAATTTTTCCTTTACATTAATATCGCGCGATCTTCAGATCTTTGCAGCAGGCAAATGCATTTTCGGCCACCTTTGTATCCTTTGAGATCCGTACCTCCTCAAGGCCCTCGCAAAATGCGAATGCCTCACTTTCAATGATCTTTACAGACTCCGGAATAAACAGCTTTTTTAGCCCTTTGCACCTGAAAAATGCTCTTTCGGGTATCGCTTCAAGGCCATAAGAGATGTGGATATCAAGAAGACTGCAGCAATGTTCAAAGCACCTTTTTCCAAGAACTGTCAGGCTGTCGGAAACATCTATCGATTCAAGCGACTGACACCCGGAAAAGGCCTGCGCGCCTATCTCTTTTAAGTTACCTGCCCTGCCTACAGTTTTTAACCATTTGCTGTTTTCAAACGCCGATCTTCCTATTCGGGCCGTGTCTTTCGAAAGCAGAACACTTTCGAGAAGATGGCAGTCCTTGTATACGCCGTCACCGATCCCGGTTATGCCCTCCGGAAATGTCAGAGCGGTTATATTTCCCGTGCTTTCAATGAGCCTGCCGTCATCATCAAGCTTGAAACAGTTTATGCTTTCGGCAAAGATCCTCTTTACCGTATCCGGATAATCGCATTTGTCAAGATCTGCAACGCTTTTCAAAACATACTCTTTTTTGTCAGCCGTGAGGATCTTTTTAAGATTCAGGCAGTTTCTGAAAGCAAGGTTTTCGATTGCTATCCTGTCTGATGGGATCACAAGCTCTTTGATCGATATATTGCCCGCAAAACACCAGCCTGATATGCGCCGTACATCATCCGGGATCACCACTCTGCCCTTGCATGCAGTGCCGTCAATAAGGATATTGTTTACGATAACCATTTCGTTTGCCTTTTTTTCCTCTTCAAGCCACGAGGTCATGGTAAACGCATGGCTTCCGAAAAGCCTTACCGTATCCGGAATGGCGATCTTTTTTAGTCTGATATGATCTCTGAAAACGTCCTGCCCGATCTCTTCTATATCGCCCGGAACGGTGACGGCCGCAGCATCCTGCAGATATCCCGAAAGAATCTTTCCTTCACGGATATCAAAACAGGAATAGACCGATGCTATCACTTCGCGAACGGTATAAGGGAAATGATTGTCGGTATGATTCAGGCTGTCTTTAAACCTTGAAAACGAATAACTTTTTCCGCAATATTCAATGTTTTTTATCTGCGTACAGCCGGTAAATACATTGCTTTTAAGAACGGTGCTGTCAGTTATCTTTACAGTCTCAAGCCCCGCGCAATCGGCAAAGGAGTGATAGGCGCATATGACACCCGCAAGGTCCGCCGTTTTAAGAGAATCGCAACGTTCAAACGCTCTTTCACCAATCTCTTTTATTCCCGAAAAATCAAAGGCATCAAGCTCTGTACACTCATCAAAGCATCTTGCAGCCATGCCCTTCAGATCTTTCGCCTCAAATTTTTTAAGGCGGTTACAGCCCGCAAAGCTTTCTGCGGGAAGGTATGACACTCCTGCCAGGCAGACTTCTTTCAGTTCCCTGCAGTATGAAAAGATGCCCTTTCCTATTTCTTTAACGTTAAGATATACTTTCTTTAATTTCGGGCAGGCATTAAATGCGTCCTGTTCCACAATGCAGTCCGGTGAATCTATTATAACTTCTTCAAGATCCTTGCAACCGGCATATGCATATTTTCCTATTCTTTTAATACCGGAAAGCTTTATAACACTTATCCCGTCTTTTCGGGCAAACGCATATGCTGCAATAGTCTTATCATCATCCGCGGAGGCCTGTGCCTCATCAGGGGAAGATCCCCTCGCCATATTTACAGCAAAAGCCGTATCAAAAGACTGCCCGGATCTGTAAAACGCATACGGATGCACATATGCTTTGCCGGGTATTCCATCCGGCAGTTTCAGCGTCACGCACCTTCTGAAAGCATATTCCCCGATATATTCCATGGTATCCGGAAGATTGCATTTAAGGAGCTTTCTGCATTCGGCAAAAGCCTCTCTTTCGACTCTTTTAAGACTTTCCGGGAGTACAATATTTTGCAAAGTAAGGCAGGATGCAAAGGCCTGCTCCCCTATCTTAGTAAGGCCATCCGGGCAAATGACGGTCTTAAGCTGTTCTTTGCCGAAAAAGGCGCGTTCGCCTATCACCTCAACGCCTTCCGGTATGGTTATCTGTTCCTCGTCCCCAAGGTAGCGCATAAGGATGCGGCCGCTTATGTAAAAGTCTCCCAGCACCTGATCCCTTATGCGGCTTACAAGTCTGCATTCATGTTCCTTATCAAGCTCATAGACCTTTCCGCCTATGCAGACCCTTTTAAGGTTGTTGCATCCCCTGAAGGCTTTGTCATCGAGTTCTGTATTCTCATCAAAAAGGGATATTTCTTCAAGGCTTAAACAGTTTAAAAAGGCATTTGCCCTTATCTCTTTCAATGACTTTGGAAGCGAAATGAAGGTCACGCCTTTTTTGTCAAAAAAGCAGCTTTTTCCTATGGCTGTTATCCCTTCGGGCAAGGTCACGGACTTTAAGTTGATGCTGAACTTGTTTAAGACTCCGTCCTCTATCTGCATGGAATGATAGACGCTTTTTGCCATGCTCTTTATAACTTCGGGGTAGGCTGAATGCGAATTCATTGCGTCTATAAGGTTTTCCACCTCATAGGCAGTATCCGACAAAATGACTGTCTTTAAAGCTATGCAGCCTTCAAAAACTTCTTCTTTAAAATTTGTGTCGTCGATGTTTTTGTTAAGGGTTATCCGGGTCAGCGAAAGATTATGCGAAAAGGCACCTGTGCCGAGCCTTTCCGGGCCTTCTATAACGGCCTTTTCAAGCCCGTCGCAATACAAAAAAGCAAAGTCACCGACTTTTTTCAATGACTTTGGAAATACAAGTTCCTTCAGTTTGTGGCATCTGTGAAAAGCATATTCGCCTATTTCGGTAAGGCCTCCGGAAATGCTTATCTCCTCAAGCTGTCTGCATCCCTTAAAAGCGGTATTTCCTATGCTCCCTACAGACTCCGGAAGCTTTACCTTTTTAAGCCAGGCAAGACCTTTAAATGCGCCGTCGCCGATTGCAGTAACACCGTCCGGCACGGTCACTTCATGCTCTGCGCCCTTGTAGGCCTTAAGGACTCCTTCCTCTATCTCAAATATATCCGGCATAACCATTTATTGCTCCTGTTGATATGTTATCCTTATCTGTCAAAGATATTCTTAATGACCCCCACAAGCTCCGAAACATTTCCGCATCTGTAAAGATCCATCTTGAGGCTCTTTGTCCCGGGAAGCTTTTTCATAAAATACGAACACAGCTTTTTGATGTATGTAAGCACATATAATTCATCAAAGCACTCTGACGCGACCTCAAGCTGCTCTGTCAAAAGACTGTATTTTGTCTCGGAAGTCTTTCTGCCTGTAAGCTCTGAAAATACAAGGGGGTTTTCAAAACCATACCTTGCAAGCATTACGCCGTCGGCGCCTGTTTTTGCCATCATCTCTTCCGCCTTTGAAAGCGAATCGATACCGCCGTTTGCAAAAACGGGTATGCTCACCGTGTCCTTTGCAAGCTTTATGTATTCATACAAAGGCTCGCCGTCATACATCATGTCCCTGGTCCTTCCGTGAACAGTCATCATGTCGGCTCCGGAGTCCTCGCACATCCTCGCAAATTCTTCTATTACTATCTTTGACCTGTTCATTCCTATGCGGCATTTGACCGATACGACCTTACCGCTTCTTTTGCAGGCCTCGATTATCTTTGATGCCCTTGGAATGTCTTCCAAAAGGGCGCTTCCCTCCCCCGCTTTTACAACATTTGGCACGGGACATCCCATATTTATATCAATTATGTCAAATGCCGCAAGTCTGTCGCTTCGTGCCGCGCGTTCAAACACGGTGGGCTGTGACCCCAAAAGCTGGACACACTTAAGCTTTTCACGCTCGTCCGTAAATAAAAGTCTGGCGGTTGCCCTGTCATTGTACTTTAGCCCGTCCGCGCTTACCATTTCGGTGTATGCGCTTCCCGCGCCGAGCTTCCTTGCCATAAGTCTGAAAGGAAAGCAGGTGTATCCGGCAAGCGGGGCCATAAGCACGTTTGTCTCAAAGCGGATATTGCCCACCGTTATCGGGGTGCCAAGTTTTTTTATTTTAGATTCCTGTTCCATATTTACAATGTTGTCTTTTGATTTGCATCCCATCCGTAAAAGTCGGAAAAGACAAATCTACCATCTTCGTTTCTGGTGATAGGGAATTCAAATATTTCGGCCGAGGAATAATCATACTTTCCGTCCCCTTCGGCCTTCTTTCTGACACTGACGATCAGGTGATCGTTTTTAACTTCCTTTAACTGTGAATTGCCGTAGGGCGAATCAGAAGGAGTCTTTTCATACGGAACGTAAAGGTATCCGTTTTCTTCTATAAAGCCGCCTGTTTTTTCGGCACATGCTATAATGCGGCCCGTCAGTTCCTCGGTAAAAACTTTATGCATCCTGCATTTAAGATCATCAAGTGTTCTCAGGCGGTTCCTGTCGTATGTGCATGAATACGAAATATATTTTTTCCCGTCTTTTTCCAATACAAGTCTGCCGGATGGATAATCCCCTCCCGCAAAGAGCGAAAGGATTATAGATCTGGACTTGTCAAAAAGAGCGCGTCCGTCGCTGTAATAAAGTGTGTCTCCTTTTTCGGCAAACCACTCTCCTTCGACCGCGCTGACGGTTTGAGCGATCACATCTCTCGAATCGCCCTCAAAGGCCGCCTTAAGTATATCAAGCTTTTCATCCTTAAAGACGTTTTTGTTCTTTGCCGAAAGATACCCGGAGTCCATGGGGCCGTATAGGTAGAGCGAAACAAAGAATTCCTCACCGTCCTTTATAAGTCTGCCAAGACGGTAGCGGACGTTTTCACTGTCATCACGGTATCCGGATTCCGATATTTCAAGCCTAAGCAGTGCCACGGAATCCTTGCCTTCCACCACTTCAACCACGGCTATATCAGAGCTGAAGGAAAACCTTGTATTGCCTGCCCATTCATCGGGAAGCTTTAAGACGATACCGCCGTATTCAAGCTCAGCTTTTTCCAGGATTCCCCTTGTCGTCATTTCGGCAAGGGCGTTTTTGAGGACATGGTAGCCAGCCGGGAAATTATTGCTTCCCGATGCGCTCACCCGGCTGCCGTCTGAAAACTCAGCTTTAAAGGACATGGAAGTTCCGTCCAAGACTCCGGGTGGATTGGCGCCGTGAAAACCGGCCCAGCCGTATACGTTGCAGTCTGAAAAAAGCTTTGCCATTTTCTTTGTAAACTCGCTTCCCCCGCTTATCTTACCGAAAGGCTTATCTTCGTCTATGTATCCGTTTTCCCCGTAGCGGCTTCGGCGCATGAGGCTTACCACCTTGCCGCCTTCTTCGTTCATCTCGCCCAAATATACTTCAAGCTCTGCCGAGCAGTTATTTACGGAAAGCTCAAAATTTACCACATATACCCCTTCAGGCAAAGGAGAATGCTTTACCGAGCCTTTTTTTGCCGCAGCGGCATTCATTTCCTTTACCCTTTTATCAAGATCCTTCATTCCGAAAAGCTTATCAAAAACAGACATTTTATTTCCCCCGTTTTCTTCCAAGTTGCAAATAATCATTTGATCAACACGGCCGCAAATGCGGGAATCAAAAGATCATTTGCATCTTTCGCGAACGCAGAATCATTTGTCAAAAGGCAGCCGACTATCTCACTGCCACCCAGGCCGCCAATATCCAAATGTACATCCTCTGCCGCTGTATTAAATGCTATGTAAATACTCTCACCTTCATATGTTTTCTTTATTACGCATACGTTTTTGTCAGACCTTTCACTTACGACACAAGCCTCGCCTTTTCTTATCTCTTCATAAGCGTTTCTGAGCCTTAAGACCTGACAGATATAATTGTATATCGAATTGCCGTCCTTTATCTGTTCATCAAGAGCCGGGAATATCTGCTGCATATCCTTGTCCATATTTTCGGGGCCCTTGCACATGCCTGCCGCTTCAGGGTCGCTGCTCCACATCATCGGAGCCCTTTTGTTTTCATCCGCTCCGCTTCCCTTCATTCCAAGCTCTTCTCCGTAATACAAGAATACGTTTCCGGTCATCAAAAGGTTCATGGCCTGGGCGAGCTTTACTTTGTTTTCCTTTGTATCGCCGGGATAATAACCTGCGCTCCTGCCCATATCGTGGTTTGTATAAAAAGGAGCGTCGATGGCATTTGCATATGCCTTAAGGCCGCCTGCAAGATCCGTAATGGCATTTGCATATGTCATGGCATTCGAATGCTTTACAGAAGATGCTATTTTGCCCGATGTATCGGCAAAAGCGAAATTAAAGATGCTGTCTATGCCCGATGCGTAATACGGCAGATATCCTGTCATATCCATCCATACCTCGGCTACCAGATACATATCCTCATCTTTGGACTTTACATAGGAATTAAGCCATGAAAGGACCTCGGTATTTGCATCGGGATTCCCTGATACATATTCCTTTACGCCGTCGAGTCTGAAACCCTTGACGCCTTTTTCCATCCAGAAATCCACTATCTTTTCCACTTGTCGTCTTACATCTTCGTTTTGAAGATCAAGGTCGGGCATCTCGCCCCAGAAAGGAGCCTCGTAATACCATTTGGTTCCGGAAAGCGCGTGATAGCTGCTGCCTTTATGTTCCTTTGCGAAATTGTAATATGCAACATACGGGCAGACAGTCAGGTCAGGTTCCTCGTCATCCTTTAAGGTGCGCAGATATGAAGACGCCTCCCTGAACCATTCATGTTTTGAGGATGTGTGATTTATGACCAGATCAAAGATAAGTCTTATTCCCCTCTCTTCGCACTCCTTCGAAAGGTTTTCGAAATCTTCCATACTGCCGTATACGGGGTCGATGGCATAATAATCCTTGACATCATATTTGTGATAGGTATCCGAAGGACAGACGGGCGAGAGCCAGATGCCGTTAAAGCCCATATCCTGAATGTAATCGAGCTTTGATGCCACACCGTTCAGATCGCCTATGCCGTCACCGTCGCTGTCACAGAAGCTGTAGACGAACACCTGATAAACGCTGCCGTATTTGTCTTTTACCGCCTCCGGTTCCTTTGTATTGTACGTTTTCATAAGATCAAGTGCCGTATGGGATAAAGTATTCTCGCTGCTTTCCTCTACACTTTCAGCCTCTGTTTCAGATTCCGACGTCTTTTCAGGAAAGGTCTCTTTTACTTCGGTCTCCGGCTCACTCTGCGCCGATGTTTCCGCAGTCTCTTCCTTTGCAGCACAGCCCGCAAGCAGTAAAAGCACAGGCAGTATCAGTTTGCTTACTCGTTTTATCATAATCTTAAGCTTTCTTAGTTTTTTCTTCTTTCTCTTCCGTATCCGCTACCGAATAAGAGGGCGTAAAGGAACCGCCACCGCCCATCTTGTAATAATTGCGGAAGATCCTGTCCGTAACGATCTTTACACCGTCCATGTTCGTTCCGAGAAGGATGACCAAAAACTGCTGACGGCTGTAGCGCGTCATAACATCGACGCTTCGCATGGCAAGGTGAATGCTCTGTTCCATGTAATACATGGCCTTTTCAAGCTCTTCGGGCAAGGGAGTCTCTCCCTCTGCCACTTCAAGGCTGATCATTACCAGTTTAAAAGGATGCGAAAAACGCTTTTCAAGGTTGGTTATGAATTCGAACAGCTTTGTAAACTCACGGTATTCCGCCATCATAGCGCCGGAATAGCTTCCGCTCACATGCATGCCCGAAGCAAGACGATTCACATTGATATTTTCGGCAAAAGGCTCGTCCTCCTCCTGACTGTAGAAGTTTAAGTCTCCTTTGCCGTTCTGCTTAACATGATACAGTGCCTTGTCCGCCCTGTTGTAGGCGCTTATGTAGGTATCTTCCGTGGTGGTCATTACAAGCCCCGCCGAAAGCGAGCCCACCGATATTTCCGGGTCGTCATCCTTCTTTTCATTGAATTCGTACATTATCTCGCGGGCCTGTTTTTCCGCAGATTCCTTTGAGACTTTTTTCATGAAATGCAGGAATTCGTCTCCGCCGAGGCGGCAGCTTACCGCATTTTCGCTGTGGTCCTTAAGGCATTCGCCCATGACCTTAAGTATCTTGTCGCCCGCCTCATGGCCGTAGGTGTCATTTATCTTCTTCAAGTTGTCGACATCAAAGAACGCAAAGCATCCGGGCGTCTCTTTCATGGCCTGGGCTATAGTCACCTCGCCGCTGGTCCTGTTCAAAACACCTGTGGTGATATCAACATTGTCCTGGGTGGTGAAGGACTCCATGACCTGCTGAAGGAGCGCCGAAGAAGCCTCCATTTCTCCTGCGTTTCCGCTTCTTTCGTTTTCCTTTACAAGTTCGAGCTTTCCTTCGTCAAGAAGCTTTAAGAACACATCCGTGAATTCGGGATCAAACTGCCTGCCCCTTCCTTCGACATATTCGTTTCTTATGCGTTCCCTATCGATCGCCTTTCTGTAGACACGGTTTGAGCTCATGGCATCAAAAGCGTCCGCTATGGCAACTATCCTTGCGCCTTCGGATATCTCCTTACCCTTAAGGCCTCTTGGATAGCCCCTGCCGTCATATCTTTCGTGGTGACTTCCGGCTATATCGTCGGCCACGCCGATGATTATCTTGTTTTTTAAGATATCCTCTCCCATGGTCGTATGGGATTTGATGATATTGTATTCGACCTCCGTCAGTTTTTTGGGGTTGTTCAAAATGGAATCGGGTACGCCTATCTTTCCGATATCATGCAGAAGAGCAGCATACTTAAGCTCTGTCACTCTCTCTTCATCCCACCCCAGGGCCTCTGCCAAAAGGACCGCATACTGGCTGACTCTTGTGGAATGACCCTTGGTGTACGGGTCTTTTGCGTCTATCGCATTTGCAAGAGTCTGAATGGTCTGATAGGACATCTGCTCTATCTTCCTGCTTCTTTCTTCGGCAACAGCCGTCTGTTTTGCGACCTCTGCATTGAGGCTGTCGGTGTATTCAATATTGCGAAGCGAAGCTTTATGATATTGATACATTGCAAGCCCGGTAAAGATGGAAATACTTATGTAAAGTATCGGAAAACGGCTTATAAATTTGTCATTATAATATGCCCGCAGTTTTTCGTTAAGGGGAGTGTAAAAAAGAATTATATACAGGATCGAATAATAGACCGACAAAACGATGCCGTTTCTAACACTTACAAAATAGCAAAGGCCTATTGTCAAAAGCAGCGACCACAAAAGCGCAGATCCTTCTCCCACCGCCGAAAAGGCATAGATGGTAAAAACTATGCCGCAAAAAACAGTTGGTATAAGAGCCGCAAGCTCTCTCTTTTTAAGATATCCGGCACAAAAGGCACAGGATACACCGCCAAGCAATGTCAGCACGGACGCAACCAGCATCGGAATATCCCTGCTGTAAATATTGATGCTGGTAAGGACAATACCGAGCCCTGCCGTGACCACGCTTACAAGGGTAAGCGCTGTCAGATTCTGTTCAAGACGCTCACCCGTAAACGTTGACCTGCCCATCAGGTCCCACATTTCTTTTATTTTTCCCGTCAATGATCTTTTTTCTTTATTCACTCAAACCTCCGGAGCAGCTGATCATTTACCCATTATGTCAGAAGCATTTCTTTTCGTGTGCCTGAGGGCATTTGCCTGCCTTGTCGCACTTGTAGCAGACTTCATTCGGACACTTATCATCCGCAAAAAAGCTTCTTATATTGTCATATGTCGTATCGGCGATATTGGTCAAAGCTTCTTTTGTAAGAAATGCCTGATGTGACGTTACTATGACGTTGGGCATCGAAATAAGCCTTGCAAGGGTATCGTCATTTACGATATGGTTCGAATAGTCATGGAAGAATACATCGGATTCTTCTTCGTATACGTCAAGGCAGGCCGCTCCTATCTTTCGAGCCTTGATACCTTCTACCAATGCCTCGGAATCGATAAGGCCTCCTCTTGAGGTGTTTATTATCACAACGCCCTTCTTCATCTTCTCCATGCTCTTTGCATTGATCATGTGGAAATTTTCATCGGTAAGAGGACAGTGAAGAGAGATTATGTCACTGCGCTGCCAAAGCTCGTCAAGAGAAACATATTCTATCCCCGAATCCTTAGCGGGGAATTTATCGTTTGCTATTACATTCATGCCAAAGCCGCGGCAGATGTCGATAAATATCCTTCCTATCTTTCCCGTACCGATAACTCCGACTGTCTTTCCGTGAAGATCGAAGCCTGTCATGCCGCTTAGGCTGAAATTGAAATCACGTGTACGGATATAAGCCTTATGTATTCTTCTTACGGATGTCAAAAGGAGAGCCATTGCATGCTCTGCCACCGCATACGGAGAATATGCCGGCACGCGGACGATATGTATACGGCCGTATGCGTATTCTATGTCGACATTATTGTAGCCCGCGCATCTTAGGGCTATCAGTTTTACACCCATCTTTACAAGTTCGTCTATGACATCTTTATTGATATCGTCGTTTACGAAAATGCATACGGCGTCGGCACCCTCCGCAAGTTTTACTGTATCACTTGTAAGCCTTGTCTCAAGGTATGTGACGTCAAATTCACCTTTAATGTCCGAATCCATAAAGGACTGCTTATCATAATCCTTTGCATCAAAAAATGCTATCTTTGTCTTTTTCATAACCGGTATTCTCCTGTTCTGTCGGTAAATATCATCAATAAAAACCAAGCCTTGTCTTGATCGTAAGCTTTTCCGAGAATTCCTTTTCGGATGATGCCGCAATAAAATCATCCCTGTCAAGGATGACCTTGCCGCGTCCCGCAAGCTGTGCCCTTAAGGCGCCCTTTGACCATGTCCTTTCATAAAGGTTCCTTACAAATCTGGCATTGGCAAATTCCTTTGAAGAAAGGGTCGAATCGGAAATGCTCATAAAATAATTATATGCTTCTTCCTTTAATTCATCCGTGTATTCAAAGTGTTTTCTCACCATGAGCATGTATATCTCAAATAGCTGCTCTTTGGTGTAGTTCGGGAAATCGATAATGTAGGGCATCCTGCTTCGAAGACCGGGATTGCCTTTCATAAGTTCATCCATTTCATCCGTATATCCGGCCATGACGATAAGCATATCATCGCGGTGATTTTCCATTTCCGAAACAAGGGTCGTAAGAGCTTCTTTTCCGAAATCGTTTTTGCTCTGATCGCTTGCGTACAGAGAATAGGCCTCATCTATAAACAATACGGATCCGTACGAATCGCGGCAGATGGAAGATGTTTTTACGGCGGTCTGTCCGACAAATTCGGCTACAAGATCACGGCCGGTGTATTCAAGAAAGGCTCCTTTTCTAAGGATGCCCTCCTCTTTCATTATCTGTCCGATTATCCTCGCGACCGTTGTCTTGCCCGTACCGGGCGCACCGGTAAATCTCATGTGGATGCTTGGCCTGTCAAGCTTTTCGTCTCCCATTGAGAATTTGACCTGAGCGATGATCTCCTTGATCCTTTCTGTGATCTTTTCCATGCCGATCATTTCGTAAAGCGACTCATATCCCTTGTTTTCAAGCGCCTTCTCATCCACATATCCGACAAGATCGTCCGTGGTGACGGTAAGGGAATACTCTTCGCCTTTGGCGCTTTTTTCCGATATGCCGGCTGCTTTTTTAAGCATGACCTCACCGGCGATCTTGAAAACGGACTTAAAGCCGTAAAACCGGCCGTCCTTTTTCTCCTGCCTGATCTTTCCGGAAATGAGATCGAATATTCCGGTATCCACCGAAAAGCCTTTGTCGTTTAAGATATTCCAGAATACCTCCATCAAAACGCAGTCATGAAAAGGAGGCACCGCAACCGTCTTTACGATCATCTGATCGGAAAGCAGGGATATGGCGTCATCAAGAGAGCTCTTTTCAAGGAAAGGTATCCTGAATGCAAATACATAATCGTCCCGGAAAGAATCAAGCCGGCGCAAAAAATCGCGAAGCTTATCCTGCCTGTTTTTTTCAAGGAAAGCCGAGACATCTATGCCCACTATACCGTATGTATTATTATCAAGGTTATCGATCAGTCTTTGAACAAGAGTATCTGCATCCATTCGTCCGTCTTTTAATTCGTCGCCCAATATGACTTCATAATAACCCGTTCTTTTCCCGCTCTCTTCTCCGTATACACCCTGTCTCATCAAAAAGTTTGCATAAGATGAAATAAGTGTTGTGAATCCACATCCGGGATCCATTGCAAATACTATGCTTGTCTTTCTGATGACATCAAGAGCATCGTTATCGGCAAACAGCGGAATACTTTTATTCAGCTCTTCCGCAAGTCTGATATAATCGTCGACTCCGTAATACGCCACAAATACAGCTCTCATAAGAGCGGAAATGTCTTCGTTGTTCTTTTCGTCATATTCCGCAAAAAACATGTCGGATACCGCGCTTATATCGCCAAATGCCTTGTTCCAGGCATAGGTAAGGTTTTTGCGGCAGTCCTCCTCCGTGTTTCCGTCAAGAAAGAATATGGCAAAGGTAAACCTGTAAACACCCATCTTTGCGTTGCAGTCTTCAGGCAAAGCATCTTCTATTTCCTTCCAGAAGCTCCCCAAAAGCTCCATTCTTTCCGACGCAAATTCATAATTTATGGATATCCTTGAAATAAAACGAGTCATTGTTTCCTCCGTTTGCCGCATATAAGATCTATTTGTTGCTTTTTATGGAATCTCTCAGTTTTAAAATACGGTTTGTCTTCATTTCGGCTATTTTACCGGTCGCCTCTCCCTTAAGATAATATTCCATAAGCCTGTCTTTATCATAATCTCCGAGCACAAGCTGCGCACGGCAAAGGTAATAAAGCCCTATCACGGAAGAGACCTCATCTAGCTGAATTTTTTCAAGTGTCCTCTTTGCAAAGAAAAGAGCATCATCGTAACCGTTACAAACAAATGCATTCAATTCTCCAAGGTTGGTGATACCAAAATAATCGAGCTTTACAAGATAGTTTTCGGGGGAGATATGTACCACATTTGCTCCCGATATTGCCGCGATCTCTTTTATCAGTTCGTTCATTCTGGGGCTGAATTCAAGGTATGCCTTTAACGAAACCAGGTCTAAAGGCATGTCAGCCACATTGTCATTTATGATACGGTCACGAACATCTTTTTCATAATTGACCATGGTGTTGCGTATCTGAAGAAAGGCCTCATCGGCTATCTCCAAAAGACCCGCTACACGTGCGAAATTACGGCGGATAGCTTTGGGAATGCCGAAATCCGTCTTATAGCCAAGGTCGTGCTCTATCTCCGCCCATGTGTGCTGCAGCACCGTGCGCACCTGTATCTCGAATCTTATTTCCGAAAGACCTTGCGAATGATCCTCCTTTTGCGGGAGTGAACAAATGTAATGCAGCGAAAGATATCCGAATGTAGTAGGATCAAGATTCTTTCTTTTATCCACCGAATTCTTATCATCCACCACAAATATCCTTCGAAGTATTTCTGCGATCTCATCCACCTGGTCGCTGAAATAACATATGATCCTGATACCGAGAATATCCGTCATATCATAGATAGATGCATATTTGTCCGGTTTTCTTAATAGTTTTTCCGCAAAAGAATCGCGCGTCTTAATGCGGTGCGCGATCTGCATCGTGCCTATTCCCGCATTTTTAAGCTCGTCTTGAAGAGCATATATGACTAACGGTTCGAGCTCTTTATATTTTCCGATCTCGGAATCATATTCCATTAAAAGAGGTTCATTTAAACTGTTCATTTTTTCTCTTCCTTTTTTAGTTTCAATAATCAGGCCCTATTTATTTAAATGCCGGAAGCTCATCGAGAGTTATAAAGTAATCGCTGTTATATATCTCGTTTATCGATTTCTTTGTGTTATTTTTTTCGTCGGTTATATAATCCGTGTGCCATACCATAAAGAAAAGCCAATGTGAATCTGCATCCTCCATCTGCTTTTCTGTCGGAATGGTGCCGCATTCATGGAACACTATCGGCATTCCGTCTGCCGCCACTTCTTTAACATCCTCAAACAGACTCTTGTTTGCGCCGCGGTCATAGCTGTCGCCGCCTATAAGGTCTACATAGTCATCCCCCGGATACCAGTCGCCAAGATCGACACCGTTGTGCGAATAGCCGAGCACCCAGATAAGGTTGTCAAGGCCCCAGTAATCTGTATAACGGCTGTACATAAGCTGCCAGAGCTTTACGAAGTTTTCGCTGCCGCCTCTGCTCCACCAGAACCAGCCACCATCGAGTTCGTGGAAAGGCCTCCAAAGCACGGGAACGCCGGCATTCTCAAGCTGCTGCAGATAAGGCACTGCCCTGTCCATGTCCTTAAGAAGCTTATCATATGCCGCGGTTCCGGGTGTAAGAGCGTTTTCCCAGTCAAGATCTGAACTCTTGCTTTCGTTATAAGCCGAATTGAAGTCTGAGCCTGTATGCCAGCAGATCGTGACTATTCCGCCTTTTTCCCACCATTTCTTTGCGCGCTCGGTAACGCCCGTAAAATCGTTGTGCATGAAATCAAGGCCGCGGATAGCCGGGTATTTGCCGGAATTCTCGAAAATAAAATTCACTTCATAGTCTGCAGAACCCTTCCATGTGGATTCCATCTGTCCGGTTATACATCCTTCTTCGTTGTCCCATACCTCTTTCAAGTAATCATAGACTTTTACGGCTTCGGGTATAGCGTTTTCGTTTGAAAGCTTTCCTGTATAGGTATGGATGATCTTTGAATCATCTTCTGTCTTTTTGATATATTCCTTTAAAGCCGAAGCCTTTTCACCGTCAAGATAATAAAGACCATGTATATGCCCGCCGTTCCATGCTCCGAGCGCAAACTCAAGTCCTTCCGCGGACTCTGTCCCTGCGATATCCAGAAGATCGTCAATCGAATAGGTTATGAGCCTTTGCTTGTCCGGTTCATCCGCATAAGCCGATATATCATCCTGATTTTTTCCGACCTTCAGCCCCAAAACTCCCCAGCCGCCATGTGTTATATCATCGCAGCTGTAGATTATTCCAAGCATATCATCCCCGGCAGCGCTGTATAACCAGCCAAGATCGTCTGTTCCCGGATAGAATCCTTTGTTCTCCTCACCCTCAAAAAGAAGCGTGCCTGCGGACAAAAGCTCCATTTCGTCCTTCCATATGGTTTCCGCATCCGCAGCATTTCTTATGGGTGCTGGATCTGCGGGAACCCACAGTTCTTCTTCGGTCTCATCGGGGATGCTTTCCGTCTCCGGCTGCGAAGCCACCGCAGTGGTTTCTGTTTCTTTGCTCTGACCTGAAGCTTCTTTACTTTCCTGCCGGGCAGCTTTAGTTTCATTGTTTGATGCCGTGCTCTCTTTGCTGTCAGATCCGCCTGATGCACAGCCTGTCATAAGCATGCCTGCCGCGAGCAGGGATGCACCTATTTTTGTTATTGTTTTTCTCATCCTTCTTCTCCTTGTAAGGTTATAAAACGCCACTATCAATTTTATAAGATTATTCGTTTTTTTGCAACAGTATATATTTGCCAAAATGTGAGTTTTTTAAATGTTAAATTTTTTCAAACTGCAAGTTTTATATTTTTTTTCCTTCTTCCTATATTGCTTTATTAAACGGTAACTGTTATACTGTATTTGTGGTTTAAAAAAATTTCTTTACAGAGAGGGGGCAAAAACTTATGCCAAGAAAAACAAAACGTTTTGCCGCAATGATCATGGCGGGTGCTTTAACGATAAGCGGAATTCCTGCTGTCTCCTTTGCGGACGATACACCTGCTGTCATAAACGGAACCTATGAGTTTTCTTCAGCTCCGTATACTGACAATTTCACATTCCGTGAGGATTGTTTCATGCAGTCTTCATACATAGGGTGTTCGCACCTTGCCACACTGTCCAGCCAGGTATCACTTGCATCCGGTTCAAATTACGGGTCCGATCCTAATGTAATGGATATTTCAAAGAATGCCGACAACATTCTCAAAATGCTTACAGACATGGGCTTTGAAAATGTAAGCTGCAATGCCGAATATGTTTCCAACGAATACATAAACACCACCGGTGTTGCAGTCGGAAGCAGAACCATCAAAGCAGGCGACAAGACCTACACTTTGCTGGCGATCATTCCCCGAAGCGCAGGATACAGACAGGAATGGGCAGGCAATTTTAATGTCGGCGATAACGGATTCCACGAAGGCTTTAAATCTTCCCGTGATGAGGTTCTCCGTTATGTGAAATCCTATATCAAAACCAATAATATAAGCGGAAACATCAAAGTATGGACAGCCGGACACAGCCGCGGCGGTGCCATTGCAAACATGGTAGGCGGATTCTTTGCAGGCGGTGGCATAGGTTACTTTGGAAACGATGTGCTCATCACTCCCGAGGATGTATACTGCTATACATTTGCAACACCCAACACAGTAAAGCCGGGCGCAAGCAATTCTGTTCTGCTTAGCGTTGAAGGAGAACGTGGAGCTAAATACCCCTATGACACTCCCATGGATGCAGCAATAAGCAACGAAGCGGGAACATTAGACCCATCCGCAGAGCAGTTTAAAGGCATTCGCAGCTATACAGCGGATTACGACCTTATCTCTCTTCTGCCCCCTGCAACATGGAATTTCACGACCTACGGCCTAAATATCCCGGTTGACAACGGCGGCAAGGTTGCATTTACGGAAATGGAAGCAGAGCTTGAGCCTCTTTCGGATCATATTTTCAAATATTACATGAATGCCGGAAATGTGACCACATATGTACCTCTCACCTTTGACTTTGAAAGCCTTAAAGTCAAAGCTTCTGAAGACGCAAAAGTGCCTGCAACATATACAGAATTCATCAGCGACAGAGTAAAAGGTCTTACAGCTCATGCAAAAAACACTGATGTTTACACTACGGGCGACTACCAGGGTGCACTCATGGCTATCGGAGGAATTTTCGGTATCCTGCGCGAGGTCGGTATCAACATTGATGCTACACCTGACAGTCAGGCTTACATATCAGCTGCTTGCGCACTTCTTTCCTACATTACCTCCGCAATGCATGCCCAGGGCATTGAGGCCGATCAGTCCGACATGATCGCACAGCTGCTCGAAAAGGTTATTACGATCGTTACAAAGAAGCCCATCGAACACAGCGAGGCAACTGTCGACTCCCTTGTAGAGACATTACTGACATATGTTTATGAAAACTGCACGGTAGCAACAGACGTTGCAGACGAAATCGAAAATAATTATCTTGTTCCGAACAATACACTTGCTGCTCTTGCACTTGAAGGTATTAAGGCCGGATTTACGAAGCTCTCACCTATTAAATCCTCAGGCAAAGATCTCGATTACGCCATTTACAGTTTACTTACGCCCCTTGTTTCAGGTGATGATTCGGGTGCATCGGCACGCCAGTCCATCTATTATCTTGCCACTTTTGCACTGACAGAAAAATATCCTGATATAGCTGCGGCATTTGCCCCTGCAGACGGAAGCCAGTTATACGGCTCAAAGAGTGATACCGAAGTGGTAACTGCTCTCCTTCCCATTCTCCTTACTTTAAAGGATGCAGACGGAAATGTGATCAAGACATACGCTTCCGTAGATGAACTGGCAGCTGAAACTCTTCCCGCCGCCATTATTGAACTGTTAACACCTGCAGGGGATTCCACAGATCAGTCCAAAGCATACTATTATCAGTGCTTAGCTGAATATACACAATTCCTTGCAACCTATTCGGGTCAGGCCGCACAGCTTATTCTGGATACCTTCATGTACGACGAAGACGAACCCTTCGATCTTCAAAGAGCCATAGATGTAATTGTTACATTTATAGGAAATGCAGATAAGATTGCCGCTTCACATTACGATGAAGTATATCTTTCATGGATGAAAGCATATGAAAAGAAGTATGATGAAGGAACACATAATGTAGACGCCGGTGATATCGCAAGCGATACAGGAAATATGGGCGCTAACGCATTCGTAATTCTTCTACTCGCATCAACCATCGGTCTTGTAACAGTTAAAGCTGCAAAGCGTAAAGAAAACTGATATAACTTAATATCAAAAAAAATATCCGCCGGATGGACTTACCATCCGGCGGATATTTTTATACATGATCTTAATCAAGCATCTCGGCAGCTTCTTTCATAAGCTCTATGATGGGCAGATGCTGAGGGCATACCTTTTCGCACTGACCGCAGCCTACGCAGTCTGCAGCCTTTCCGCTTTCCTCTTTAAGTTCTTCATAGTCGATCCTGGCGTTCCCGTCATTAGGACACCGCCTCAGTGTATTTACGATCTCAAAAACTTCGGGTATTTCTATCTTCATCGGGCAGCCGTCGCAGCAGTACCTGCATTTGGTGCATCCTATCTGCGCAGCAGTAAGCATATCCTCCGTCACCTCGTCCACGACCTTCATCTCCTCTTCCGATAAAGGCTCAAACGAAGTAAATGTGCCGATATTGTCATCCATCTGCTCTTCTGTGGACATGCCGGAAAGAATGGTCATGACACCGGGCTGTGAACCTACAAAGCGAAGCGCCCATGACGCAATACTCTTTTCGGGCCTTACCGCTTTAAATTTTGTGGCCTCTTTTGGCGCAAGGTTTGCCAGCTTTCCGCCCTTTACAGGCTCCATGACTATCATTGGGATATTTCTTTTTCTGAGGATATCATATAATTCCTGAGACCTTACTTCAGGGCTTTGGCGGTCAAGATAATTGAGCTGTATCTGGACAAATTCCACCTCGGGGTGGGAATCGACAATGGTCTTTAAAAGCTCGGGGCTTCCATGGAACGAAAAGCCAAAATGCTTTATCTTTCCTTCCGCCTTCATCTTTTTTCCCCACTCAAAGCAGTCGTATTTCACATATGTATCGTAATTATAGCCGTCTTCTATGGAATGCAGAAGGTAAAAATCAAAATAGTCGACTCCTGCCCTTTCAAGCTGCTCGTTAAATATCCGGTCCACATCCTCCGCTTTCTTTATCTCCCATGCCGGAAGCTTTGTCGCAAGCATAAAGCTGTCTCTTTTGTATCTTTTTACAATAGCCTCTCTTGCGGCTACCTCCGACTTGCCGCCGTGGTAAATATAGGCAGTATCAAAATAGTTCATCCCGGCCGCCATGTATTTGTCCACCATGGTGCAGACTCTTTCGTGATCTATCTGTCCGTCCTTTTCAGGAAGTCTCATCAGGCCAAAACCAAGCTTTGGCATTTTATCAAGATCAATTTTCATTTTGTGCCCCTTGTCTTAAAGACGCCCGGAAGGTCTTCATTTCTTCCGGGCATACATTAATTATCAAAAAACAAACGAATCATGAATATCGCTAAATGTTTTTTGCGTCTCCAATTATTATTTTAAGATCACACCGTTATGTTTTCACCCTTAAGACCTATGTAGGCTCCCTGCTTGGCCTCTGCGGAATCAGGATGCGCAAGCAGCCACTTGTTCCTTGCCCAGAGCATCTTGTCCTCTGTGTTCTTAACTTCTATCTTTTCCATATCGGTGTTTGTCTCTCTGGGAAGCACTATGGCTACCCTGAAACCTTCCTCCGATGTCTGGCAGGGTGCGTAATGAAGCGTGGTCTCATATACCTGTACCACTGCCCCCGCAGGTGCCTTAAAAGCCATAACATCCTTTGTATTTAATTTTCCGTCAATGATCTTTTCCATCTTTGCGACAAGAAGAATGAATTCCGATGCTCCGATGTTAAGTTCGCTGCCTCTGTGATATTCAAGGCAGTTAAGTGTGCGATTGCGCCCCCAGCACATTCCAAGCTCTATCGGCATGCCGCCGTAGGCGTTTGTTTTAAGATCTGCCATAATGGCACATCTTTCAAGCGAATAGATCCAGGGCTCGTAAGATACGCCGTCTTCGGGCAGCGCGATCTTATTCATTGCATCGATAAGCTCTGAAGTGTCATAGCCTTCCAAAACCTTGCCGAACTCGGCAAATTCAGGGTCAAAAACCGAATAGATCTCCATAACTAACGTTTCCTTTCAAAGTCAATATTTATATGCTTTTTTATCCTCTCGGACTATATGATTTTACCATATAATGGCGCGCGTTGCAATAAGCAAAGAGGCCTTAGATAAGCAATATCGCTAAAAAAAACATAAAGCCACGACCCCTTTGCCATATGTTTTTTAATAAAGCTCCGGAAGTTCGTCAAGTGTTATGACAAACTCGCTGTTATATACTTTCCTCAGATAGTCAAAGGATGTGAATTCCTCTGTGAGACAGAATACCTTTGACCATGTCATAAAGCTTGCCCATCCGGCGCCGTCCTTTACTATGGCCTCCGGGTCCGGAAGACTTCCCGTCTCGCCGATCAGTATGATCTTATCCTCAGATATCTTTTCCATCCCCTTATACATATCAATGCAGGATGTGTGCTCGTGTGCCGGAGGATACATGTCGCGTGAGATGATATCCACATATGCATCTCCCGGATACCTTTCCGCTTTTGTTCCGTTCCATACCCAGATAAGATTGTCAAGTCTGAAATGATATGTGAACCTTTCATACATGATACGCCATAGCTTTATCACGGTCTCATCATCCTTAGCCCCCCACCAGAACCAGGCTCCGTCACATTCGTGAAAAGGCCGCCATAGAATGGGTATCTTAGCATCACAAAAAGGTCTTAAAAGCCCTGCCATGTAGTCCATGTCAGAAAGAAGCGCTGCGTTTTCCGGCGTACCTTCACACACAGCCTTTGACGCGTCAAAACCGGTATTTTCGGTAAAGAATGACTTGCTTTGGCCCCCCATCGGAGAAAACCAGTGCCATGTCATGGTGATAAGGCCCCGTTTTTTTGCCCAGTTCCGGGCGCATTCAATCGTTCCTTTGTTTTCAGCGACTTCCCTCATGCACTCTTCGTCCGTATCCGAATAATTGATGTTCGGTGAATACGAAAGCAGTTCAAAACCGAGCAGCGCGGGTTCTTTTCCGGTCACCTTTTTTATTTGGGCAAGTTCTTCCATTGCCATGGTCTGTGTATGCTGCCCTGCTATTATCTTTCTCCCCTGTATCGAGGCAAGGTAGTTCATCACCTTTTTAACGCTTGTGATGGGATCCTTCAGGTAATCTATAACATCGAGCAAACTTCTGCAGACTGTCTCCGATATTTTTTTCATCTCATCGTTTGCGGGCAAAAGATCGGGCACCATGATGGGACGCAGCTTTCCCGCAAAAGCAGCCCTTATTCCGTTATAGGAATCTTCTATTGCATAGGCCCTTTCGGGGGATACATTTATCTTTTCGCACGCAAGCAGAAAAATGTCGGGCTCAGGCTTGCTTCTTGATACCATATCTCCCGTTACGACTTCGTCAAAATATTCAAGTATCCCGGCATCACGCAGCTGGTTTATTACCGTCTGCCTTCTTGTGGATGAAGCAAGCGCTATCTTCTTTTTGTTTTTCTTTAAAAATTCAAGTATCTCTTTTACGCCTTTTTTTACAGGGAGCCTTCCTCCGTCATATCTTTCGTGGTAAATGACTGAGGCTTCTTTCGCATACTCCTCATACGGAAAATCAGGTCCATATGTTTCCATCATTATCTCTTTGGTCCTGGCATACGTTGTCCCGGTGCAGGCCATGTACGGCTTTTCGATATCTTTTATGTCATACTTTTTTGCTATCTCAAGCCAGCACACAAAAGTAGCTCTTTCGGAGTCGAAGATCACTCCATCCATGTCAAATACTACCGCATCATATTCTCTCATTTTTTTCATCCTTTTTTTGTGTTATTTATCTGTTTCCCTTTTAACCATCTGTTCATCCGCCTTTGCGATAAGATCGTCAAGTGTATACGCGATCACCTTTATCACAGAATTTTCTTCTTCGTTCATGACCATGCCCGAATTCATGACCCTGAATATCTCGCCTGTCTTATGTGAAAAAGCGTCAAAGCCCCTGAAGTCAGCTGTCTTTTTCCAAGTGACAGTACTGATGACCATCACGGCTTTTTTCGATGTAACAAAGAAAATGCGGTCATTTGCATTATCTTCTATCGCCACGACTTTCAGCTCGTCCACAGCCGAACTGTTATCGTTTTCGAAAGCTCCCTCATACATTAGTTCGCCGCAAGGGGAATCATAGACATACAATATCCTGCTCTTTGTCCATATGGCAAATGCCGTATCGCCCTTTAAAAATTCGGCCGAAACGATGTCCGCCGTTTCAAAAGGCAGATCTATACAGCCGGCGCATTCCCCCTCTGAAACGTCATATATTGCAAGCTTGTTCTGCTTTGTCTCATAGACAAACAATTCATTTTTCTTTCCGCAGGCGAATACTTTTCCGGAATATGCATATCCGTTTTCTTCGGCTATGCGGTATGTGCCGTCTGCAGCCGACACCACCATAAACGAATCAGCCACGTCGCCGCCCACGTCGCAAAGCGATACAACTATATTACCGTTCGAGCCCGCATTTATATAAAACTTTTGGCCGCTGCCCTCTTGTATTGCAGCTGTCTTGCCTTCAGGAATACTTACCCTCTGCACGCTTCCTCCGCCGACTGTATATGCGATCTCATATTCGGGCGACAAAATAGAAGACTCCTTTTTTCTTCCGACCACAGCCGAAAGAATATCTCCGTTTTCAAGCACGGAATATGCAGCCGCCTTTATGTCGGTATTTGTAAACGGCTTTGTAACTTCGCCTTTTTCGATGTCAAAAATTGCCGGTTCCCTATTAAGGCTGTATGAAAAATGCTTTTTATCGGGCCAGAACACGGCAGTTTCAAGCACTGTGTTCACTCCGGGAAGATCTGAAAGCTTTACGTCGAGCTTATACTCTTCTTTCTTTTCCTGCGTTTCCGGGTCAGAGATCAAAATGCTTATAACGCTGTCGATCTCATTATTGCCCATAAGGAGGATATCTCCCCCGGCAAGTTCTTCCATGCGGCTCACTTTAAGATATCCTGACGATGCAAAGTCATCGTATATATCGGCGCCTTTGTAATAGTCATCTTTGTCGGGCCTTAGTATATACACTTTTTTAGGATCGCCCAATGTGGCAACTGCTTCTACCGCATCGTCCGCAAGCTGCATGCCGTAAGCACCGTTTTCATTTAACGCATAACCGTTTGATACGGAGATCACACCAAGCACGGTCTTGTCTGAAAAGACATAGGCCGTTTTTCCTCCTTCGCCCGCATAGAAAAACTGTCTTCCGTCGGAAGTCAGATATGTATATATACCTTTTTCGGCATCAAGGCATGATGAACAGAGTATGTCACCGTTGATACCTGTTCTGAGATCGGTAAACTTTTGCAGGGACATATCGTATACAAAGGCAATTTCGCCACATGAAACATAGACTGTACTGCCGGTTTTGCCATATGTGGACCTGTATACTCCGGAAACGGTTCTTGAAGGCATTGCCATGGCATACTCGTAGTCCTTAAGTACTTTGCCGCCCACTTCAAGCTGCCTTGCCCTAAACTTTTTCTCCCAGCTGTCATATGAGAATATCAGACAGGAATCACTTTCCTTTATATACTCCATGCCTATCACAAAAGGATAGATATCCCCTGTTTTTGCATCTTCCGGAGCATCCTTCTTTTCGATCATTTCAGCCTTGTTCTTATCAAAATCAAGCTTGAAGATGCAGGCGCTTTCATATGTGACCCACGAATCATTGCAGTAGACCATGCCCACAACGCTTCCGTCCGTCAAAAAGACGCCGGACTGCCTGCCGGTCGAAATGATGCTGTGTTCGCCAAAGAGACTGTCAAGCTCGATCTCCTTTAATATCTCACCGGATGATGTTTCTATCAGCATGGCCTTTTTTTCGATATTTTCAAAGCCGAGGCCTGAATCTATAACTGCTATACGGCTCTTATCCTCCGACATAACAAAGAAATCCGCTCCTAGAGCGGTGCTGAATTTTACATCCCACACATAGGATCCGTCTTCAAGTGAAAGTGCCGCAATTGCATCCTGGTTTGCAATCAGAAGAAGTCCATATTCGGGCAGAATGAGCATTCTATCCCTGTCTGCGATATATGTGTGCACCGTATGGCTCTTTGAATCCCCGCGCCATTTCAGGCTGCCGTCTTCGGTGGAAAAACAGCGGACATAGCCTCTTACATCAAGCGTGTATAACGCTTTTCCGTCATCTGACAGTTTAAGATCGGCGATGTCATCTTCCTGCAAAGCGACGGCAGTTGTGCGCATGGTATTGTCATAGTGACAGGATGCAAGCGCACGCGAGAGGATATACTGCGCCTCGTCGGCATATGCTATCCTTCCTTCTTCTTTTGACATGGCATTTAAAACACATTCCTTTGCGCCTTTTATATCACCCTTGTCAAGCAAAAGCTCGCCCTCTTTTATAAGGGCCTCTGCTTCTTTTCTTTCAAGATCTTTGTTCTTGCTTTGAATATCCTCGTATTTTTCCTTGATCTCCCTGTTTTGGGCGGCGATCTCATCGTTCTGGGCAGCTATCTTTTCATTCTGTTTGCTTATCTCGTCATACTGCTTTTCGATCTCTGCCTTTTGAGTCTCTATCCTTTGGTTCTTTATCTCGATGGATACTCCATACCACACGGCAACCGCCGCAACTATAGCTGCAAGCGCAAGGGCGCATTTAAGCTCGTGCCTTTTTTCCCTTTGCCAAAGCGAGTCAAAATGGCAGCCCATTATGGCCGCGTATATGCGCACGGCCTCTTTTCTGATCCTGCTCTTTTTGAATCTGTGATCGTTGCCCGTAAGGTTTGCCGCCAAAGGCTCGTACCTTGCGGATATATTTCCTTTTTCGTCATATTCGGTAGTCAAAAGCTTTGGAAAAGCCTCTTCCGGCGTTCCGTTTGCCAAAACGGCGATAAGATGGCTCCTGTCGTGCTTTTGCAGGAAATAACTGATCTCACGCTCTACCCAGACCGATTCCGGGGTGTCGGGAGTGCAGATAACGATAAGATAATCGGTGTTGTCAAGGGCTGCCGTGATGCTGTCTGTAAGATTGCTCGAGACCGGCAGCTCTTCCTCGTCCCTGAACACTTTTCCAAGCTTTTTGGAGCCCCATTCCCCCCTAAGCTCTGAGGGAAGGGTGTACCTTTCTATCATCGAATGGATCTTTTTTGCAACGCTCTTATCAAGATCCTTATGCCTGTAGCTTATAAATGCACAGTATTTTCTCTCTTCTTCCATAACCTTTTCCTTTTAACCAAGGTATTATCGGTATTATCCTTCTATCTCTTCGTAACTCTTTCCCATTATATCCCTGTTGATGATATAAACATCTTTTGGATTTTCCCATCGTGCGGCCAGATAGTCGCCCGGAACTCCAAGCATATAGCTTTCGCTCCACGGCACGAATACCTTGGTCCTTTTGGTGAGTTTTTTTGCATAGACCTGCGAACCTTCCTTTGGGACACACATCTTTGCATAGTCCATAAGATTCTTTCTTTTGTCATCCTCTATGCTTTCGGCCCTTACGGCTGCGCTTATGGTCGGGGCGTATTCGCCCTTAAAGAAATAAGGCCTGTCAGTAGGGGTGTTGTGCTCAAGGAAGTATTTTTCGTCATTTTTATACACTTCGCCTTCTATTCCGATCATCAGATATGTGTCTGCTTTTACGGTAAATGGAACATCACCTTCAAGCATCCTGACGGATATCAAAGTACCTTCGGGGTACAGGTCCGTAGCCTTTACATAGCCTATTGGCAGGCATTTTTTCTGATACATCTTTTCGCCCGACAGATCCGGAACAGAGTCCATACCCGAATAAATATGGTCCTGATCCTTAAAGTACACTTTCATTCTTTCCTTAAGGACCGCATGTGCCGCCACCGCCATGTCATCGGGCGACTTTCCGAACAGCCTGTGGTATTCCTCTGCCAGAAGATCATTTACCATAAATCCGCCGGATTTTCTTGTATGTCCGCCGCCCGAACCGATGCCTGCAGTTATAAAAGCGGCAAGCTCATCCGCGCGCGTTTCCCTCTCGCAGCTTCTTACCGAAAGCTTTATTCCTTCATCCAACGCGCACATCGCAACGCAGTAGCCGATAGAATCGACTTCAATAAGGGCATCGCTTATTATTCCCAGGATATTGGGATCGCATTTATCTGCCTCGGCTATAGCGAAACGGCAGCCGTCTTCATAGTCGACCTTTGACATCGCCTTGCCTGCTATAAAAAGCTCTTCCTGGGATAGATTGCTGTTTTCAAGAAGCGTCAAAATGCTGCGGTTTAGGGCAAATTCAAGCTCATCGCGCATATCCTTATCCTTTGGATGCCTTATCTCCTGAAGCTTTCCCGTGTCCATAAAAAGGCCGTAGTAAAGCGCAGTGGAAAGAGCAGCGTTTTCCGTGACATTAAAGCCTTCCGCTTTCAGCATATCCCATACGATAGTCGCACAGGCCCCGTAGTTTTCCCTGATCTCGCTTAGATGGGGGCTGACATTGGGGCTTGGCATATGGTGGTCTATGACAGCGATCTCGCCTGCGTCAAAACGCTGTACATTTCTTTCGCCGTAGCGGCAGTCTTCTGTTATAAGAAGATCCGGGATATCGTCGAGAACGGTCACATGCTCCATCGGAATATCAAGCTTTTCAAGCATCAGCACGAGGTTTTTCTTTTCTATGCGGTTGCTGCCACCATATATCATGCGGACCTTTTTCCCCTTTGACTTAAAAAACAGGTAAAGCCCGTATGCGCCGGCAATGGCATCCGCATCCGGATTGTCATGTCCCTGTATAACTATGTTGTCAAATGTAAGCAGTTCACTCAGCTTCATTGTTTTCTCCTGTGTGTGTCTGTTTTTTCGTTCTTTCCGAAAAGCCACTCTTTTTCGGCTCTTGCCTCTCGGTGATCCGCCGTCTCCCCTGCGTGAATCAGCATCTTCTGCCTGTGTTCTTCATCTTCATCAAGATCGTAGGGCTTTTCAAGGCCCGCATCCTTTAATGCAAGCGTGATGGTGCGCCTTACGACTCCGGCTTCAAGAAGGCTTCCCGCGCCAAGCTTTTGAAGCTGGTCGTTCAGGCTTCCGTCGTGTTCCGTAAGGTAAAACCTAATGCCTCTTTCCCTGAGTTTTTTGTTAAAGCTAACAAGCCTGTCGGCGGCCGTTATATCTATGCTTCCTATGCCTCTTCCGTCCACCACTACAATCTTTGTGCCCGGCAGTATAGACTCTTCTATCTCTCTGCAGAACATGTCGATATTTGCAAAAAAGAGGTTGCCTCCGAAGCGGTATATGACTGTGTTTTTTATGGGCCTTGCAGTGGAATGTCTGTCAAGCGTATAGAAATTTCCGTGATCCTTCATGCGGCCCATAAAGGCTGTGGGCGGCTTAACGCCTCGTATTGCGACTTCCCAGAAAGAAAGCATCACGCCTATCATTACGCCGTAGAGCGTTCCGAAAAACAATACTCCAAGAAATGCCATCATAAAGATGACAAATTCGCGGCGAACGCATTTCCATGTTCTTACAGCGAGCTTAATGTCAAGTATACCGATCAGCGCTGTCGTCACTATGCCTGAGAGAACCGGCACCGGAAGGTATTTTATCAAAGGCGATGCAAACAAAAGGATAGCGAGCATGCATGCGGATGCGGTAATTGACATTATCTGTGATGTTGTGCCGGTATTGTCTGCGATCCCGCTCCTTGAAACACTGCCGTTTACGGGGCAGCACCCCACGCCGGCCGATGCGAGATTCATCGCGCCGTAAGCCAAAAGCTCTGCGTTGTTATCGATCGGATGACCGTACTTTGCGGCATATTTTCCGGATGCAAGAAGTGTCTGAGCCATTATGACCCCTGCTATGCCGAAGGAATCCACAACAAGATCCTGAATGGAAACGCCGCCTGCAAAAGGATCCGGCCAAACAGGCTTTGGGAGGCCGGCCTCAACAGGTGCCATTATCTTTACACCGTATTTATCAAGACCGATAAAGTACTGCAAAAGCGCGCCTATGACCAGCATTATGACTGTCATTGGGACTTTCGGAATCTTTCTTTTGCAGACAAGAATGATTATTATTGTGCAAAGACTAAGCGCAAAGGAAAGCGGATGAAAGTCTGATAACTCCTTATATATATGGCCGGCAAGGTCTATGATCTCACCGGTTCCGGGGTTTCCTCCGAAAAGCTTTGGAAGCTGCATTAAGATGATGGTCATCCCGACACCTGAAATAAAGCCACCCATTACGGGAGCCGAGATATATTTTACGATCCTGCCCGCTTTAAAAAGATAAAAAACTCCAAACCACAGGGCAACACATATCGCTATCGCCGGCACTAAATGCAGCGCATCGTCCGATTCTGCGGCTATGCCCATTTCTGCAAGGAATCCTCCGACCATCGCCGCCGGCATCGCATCAACGCCCACGACAAACTGGCGTGAAGTTGTAAGAAGGCCGAAAACAAGTATCGGAAGAAGCGAACCGTAAAGGCCGTATACCGCCGGGAGCCCCGCTATCTGCGCATATCCCATCGAGATCGGTATGGAAACGAATGCCACTATAACGCCGGAGAGGATATCACTCCCCCACTTTATGCTTTCAGGCTCTTTTTTTATCTGCGAGAAAAGCCTCATAGGCATACTCCCCCTAATTTACAGCGTGTGTCCAAAACTTTGCAAACACGTCATACATCCAGTTTGCAAGTGTTGACGGCATATAATTCTTCACAAGGGCTGATTCACAAGGGACTCCCCCCACAACGTCAATGTAATCTCCCGAAAGGACGCAAAGCTCCTGGAAGGTCTCTACTGCGCTCAGCACATGATAAAAGCTTGTGATTATCACAAGATGCCTTATTGACGGTATATTTCTTATAACGCGGTATGAATAAAGCGCATTTCCCGATGTGTTGTCGGAAAGCTCTTCTATAAGTATCCGGCGCGGGTCGACTCCCCTTTCCGAA
>JAEEGF010126417.1_pt1 | contig 37365 bp, 25 predicted proteins | sample 9134171 | NCBI WGS metagenome assembly JAEEGF01 (sample SAMN16246542, study PRJNA631951) | gut metagenome | biome: gut microbiome; feature: rumen; material: AP-attached | host: Bos | place: Iran: Karaj | collected 2018-10 | reverse complement strand
TCCGTGGCGGAATCCAAACAGCATTTGCCATGAAAAAGAAATATTTTGACCCCAATAATTTCAAGGTAAACATGACCTGCCGGATGGCCTTCCGTGCCACGCAGCAGGACCGGATCACCATCCAGGCAAAGGCGCAAGCCTGCGGTAAATCCGTCAGCGAATACATCCGCCAGTGCGCCATCGGCCACAAGCCCAAGCTCCGAATGACCCGAAGCCAAGCCCAAGCTTACATCAGCATCAGCGAAGCCCGGGGCGATCTGATCCATATCAAGAACGCCCTGAAAGCAATGCCGCAGGAAGAACGCCTCCGTTGTTTCGCCGACCCTTATTTCATGAGAAAATGGATTTCCGGCGCGAACAAGCTCATCAAGCGATGGAGAGAGATTGAACGAACCTTAACAGAATAAGCCATGATAGCAAAAGCTAAATCAATAGCACACGGCGGGGTGTCCCTCGGATACATTACCCGTCAAGGAAAAGCACAGGTAGTAAAACTGAACCACCTCCCGGAGGATGCCAGCCCACAGGCCATCTATGGGTATATGAAGCTGCACCAGAAACTCCGGGAGGAAGAGTTCCAACGCCGTCCCCTGAAGAACAACATGATCCGGATGGAAATCTCCCCTTCCAAGGAGGAGTCCGAGGGCTGGACCCTGGAAGACTGGAAACAACTGGCCGAAGATTTCGTCCAGGCTTTCGACAAGGTCCGACTGCCCGGAGAGGAGGGACGCTACAGGTCTCCCTGCCGCCTCTCCAATTCTCAGTACATCATCACGCTCCACACGGACAGCAAGTCCGGAACCCCTCACCTCCATCTCGACTGCAACCGCGTCGATATGGACAACTGCCTGAATAGCGACCACCTGATCGGCATCCGGGCCAAGACTGCCGCCGAGGAGGTCAACCGCTTGCGGAACTGGAAACGCACGAAGGAAAGGTTCGAGGAGAACAAGGCTCGCATCAAAAAGGATTGCCTTGCGGTTCTGTCAGGAATGTCGGCCTTCTCCTGGGAGAAGTATACCGCTGCGCTGGAAGCCAAAGGATATACCGTCAAGTTGAAGATGGATGCTTCGGTGACGGTCCGTGGCTACACGATCCAAAGCGGGAACTCCGTCTATAAGTCATCCGTTATCGGTCGCGAATTGACGCCCTCCCGGATCCAGGAGACTTGGGAGAAGATGCGTCCGGAGAACAGATACGGGCAGATGACTCCGTCGGAGCGCGTCGCATTTGCGCTATCCGAAGAAGGGAAGAATTATCTTTTCCCCTTTGGTATTACCTTGGACGGGAAACGCTATGAGAAGAAGGTTTCGGGAAGCGTCGCAAGGGTCTTCGCTGAAGAGAGCCGAGAGAACGAGCAGTCTTATTCGCGGGAGGAGTGTAGCAGCATCTTTCGGACCGCCTTTCTTCTCTTCGCCGGTTACGTTGATGCCGCCACCTCCTTCGCGCAAAACTGCGGAGGCGGAGGATCCGCTCCCGACCAGAACTGGGGTCGCGACAAAAAAGAGGACGACGTCCTCTGGGCCCGCCGCTGCTTCCGCAAAGCACGGGAGATGGTTACTACGCCGGTGATAAGGTGGGGTAGAAGGAGATAAACTCAATAAGAATGTTGCTAGCATCAGTCCTTTTTGAGAAATGGATCTTTCTATTTACATTTGCAGGTGCATCAAGAGAGTCCCACGAGGGCCGCCAACCGAGCAAGCCAGATGCCACGGTGGCAAAGTGATGCGGATGTTCAATATCAAAAACAAATCTGCTATGCCTTACATCGTTACACACGAGAGGACTGGCCGGGTTGGCCAGCGTCATTTTGAGGATTCTATCCTCTTCACCAAAAGTTTCGAAGAATGGGAAGACGCCAATGATTATTTGGAGTCGTTATCCTCATCCATCAAGAAACATCATCCCGTCCTTGGGTGCTATTCCAACTTTGATGGCACATTCTTAGTCATTCAGGACGACCACTATGATTGTCTAGATCGCATTTACATTGAATCTGAATACGTGGCCAACTATGCCGCCACATTTGGGGTGAACGAGGTCGAGAATCAGCGAATGGCCAAATTCTGCGAGGAGCATCACAAACATGCCCATGTCGGTTCTGCCGGCGAGTACGTCCGCGTTTTCTTCATGCCGACAGGGCTTGGGAATATCGTCAAGATTCAATGTCTTACCTGCGGAGCAGTCGAGGATGTGACGGACTATGACGCTTGGTAACAGGTAGATTCATTAACGCAGAGAGCCATCTTCGTTGGATTACGAAAATGGCTCTCGTTGCGTTCAAATAAGGCTTCTCCCCTATTCCGAGAGTTCTCCTTCTTCTATGAGCTGTTGCTTGTACTCCTCGAAGGTTTCCTGGTCTTTTTCGGTCATCTTGTACTCAATGACCTTATCGACATTGTAGAAGATGCACCAGTTGGCGAAGCCACCGTATTCTTCGTAATTCGCCTTGCCAGTATGAGTGTAGACTATATCGGTCTCTGTGAACTCTTCAGGAACCAGATCGTATGGATGCCGAGACTTGAGGGATACCAGCATCTTGCTGCCGCTATCATCACGTGAGCAGCGGAAGTGGATATACTTGACATCCTTCAACTTGAACGGGAATTTCCCGTCCACAATCTGATGAACGGTGTATTCAGGGCCTTCCGGGATGCCATCGGCAAGAATGAGTTTGCCTCGTTCATCTCGTGCCAGGTAGAGCGCCTGATTCGTGGGTTTGATTTCACGGTGTTCCACTTTCTGCAGACCCAGGAGAATGTCCATGTAAGGGCCAAGCGTCATCGTGACATTCAGAATCTCCTCCGGAGGGATATTCTTGATAGCGTTGAGATGGATTGGCTTGCCAGATTTGCGACGGGTCTTCATCTTACCATTGATGGTGAAGATACCTTCACGGGTGGTTTCCGGCGTGAAGAGCAACGGCCAGTAGAACGGGGCGTTTCGCCATCCTTGCTCCTCAGTACCGTTTTCACGGAAGAGCATCAGAACGGGACGATCCTGCGCATACTCCTGAGGGCGGTCTGTACGACCATCATCCGGAGCATCGATGAATTTGCCATTCTTGCGGATTCGGCTGGCGTTACGGTTAGTCTGCTGGGTACACCAGATCAGACCATCTGAGTCGTAGGTCAGGTGGTCGATAATGGTAATCATCTCATTATCATCCCACTCATAGTCCATGTTGCCCAGGTCTTCGGAATAACGGAAGGTGCTGGAAATAAGATGGATGATGCTCACTGCCCTTTCGACATCGATAAGGAAGTAATCGTCGTTCTTATAGCCAGGCGCAGACGTAATCAGGTTGTCAATCTTAGCAATGGTGCTGTAGATTTCGGAGTAAGAACCCGTCTGGAATCCAACAGGCAGGATACGCTGATGGGCCTTGAGAACCTTGGTATTGGCCGGGCGATACTTGTTCTGGGCTGACGGCTTAATCTTGGGGTCATATCCGATAACGATGGATGTGAACTCATCGGTCTGAACCTTATCCTTGTGCTTCTCAAGATAATCACGCAGGTAGCCATCAAATGCGTTCATCTCCCCGAGAATCTTGTATATATCCTCTGTGGTGAAGAATCGCATACAGGCCATGTCTTCCTTATCACGAGCACCGTACATACGGGCGTGCTGGATGACGGTATCCATCTGGAACTTCTTCGGATCGCGGCCATAGAAGAAGCACAGCATATTGTCAATGGTGATACCACGGTCGAGAATGGAACCGCCGATGAAGAAGTTCATCGTAGCCGTAAGAGCGAGCTGGCCTTTAGCGTTCAGTAGTGACTGGACTTTACCCGGCTCTTCGGAGTTGACCACGTTAATGGTGTAGTCGTTGTGAAGGAGTATGCTGCGGAATTTGGATTCGACTTCCTGGAAGGACGGGAACCGATCTGAAATCTGTCCGGCATTGACCGCCTTGTCGTGTGACTGCTTGAAGTCATCGTAGGCTTCCTGCTGGAGGTCAAGGAGATACAGGTCAGCATTCTGGCGTCTTAAGAAGGCATCCCGTACGTCTTCAATGATACTTCTTATAAGGTCTTCCTGCCACTTATGAAGGTCCTTTGCTATCTCGACATGAATCAGGCAGCTTGATTTGTATGCCCTTCCGTGTTCAGCCTCCTGGATACTGCGAATGGATGCCGCCATGAAATAGCCAATGATGGCTTTGTTCATATCCTTTATGTCATCGGAATGAGCACGAGAACCCATATATTGGTCTTTACGCTCACTTAGGGCTGCGATACATTTTTCAGATACCGGTTTGAACAGATGGTAATACATCGACTCTTCATTCTTGGAAAGTTCGTAGTATTCCTTTCCACCGACGTACTTGCTGTGAATAGGGACCAAGCCAGTGAAGCGAGGAAGCCACGGGGAGGCTTCTTTACCTTCACGCAGTTGGACGGTGCCATCCGGCTGCAAGTACAAGGAGTACGGAGTGGCTGTTACCTGCAGGTAACGATAGTACTGAGGAATCGTGATAAATTCCTCGATAAGTTCGGCAATCCGCAACAGTTTGAGTTCGTTCTTACGCTTAAGATAGGCTCGCGATGCGAAATCGGCCTCATCGTCGACAATGAGAGTACGACGACGTCGAAGGTCGGGGGATTTCTCAGTGAAGAGTTTGATGAGATGCTTGAGGTTGGTATGCTCCTTCTTGCAGACAATGATGAAACGGTTGCGAGGATCATCCAGGGCACCGCCAGGGATTCCCTTCTTGATGAGATCCAGGATGTCGTCGATGTGGACAATCACCTTCTGGTTGAGCTGGCCTGTAGATTCAAAGTACGAGAAATCATCATTCAGGCGCTTAATGGTCTGGTCGGCAAGGGTGTTGGTGGGTTTTGTCAGCACGACACAAACGCTGATGCCCTTATCCATACAGAGGCCCATTATGCTTTCGAAGGTATCGGTCTTGCCGCACTGGACATTACCGAGCAGCAAACAGGGCTGTGTGGCATCGGGACCGTCCTCCAAGAGTTTGTCGGTCATCTCTCGAACGCAAGCCTCTTTCTCCGGGGACATGAACTTGTTGTGGGCCTTCATCGTGGAGAAAATGAATTCCTCATCATCGATGCGCTCCCGCTCTTCAAGGCGGGCCTTCTCTTCCCAAACAATGTCCTTAATCTCGGTGCCGAGCATTTTGCATTGGTCAATGTACTTTAGGCAATCCGCCAAAGTCTCGAAAATAGCCATATAGTCAGTGTATTATATTTCAACGAATTCGAAGTATGGATATGCGGCAGGATCGGCATCTTCCGGTAGCAGAGGATTGTTCTGCAGGAAGGAACGCCGGTATATGTTGAATGCAAGTGATGAGTAGTTCTTGGCTTTGCGAACCTCAAAGAATCCGGGAGTCGGACGATGGAACAATCCGGCTTCGATAAGCATCGGGATGATGCAGTTCATCGCATTCGGGAGTGAACGATTCGAGCCATACTTCTCCGCAAGTTTTGATGCGAGAAGGGCTGTCGTTACTTGCGGCTGGATATGAAGGTATCGTCCCAGGATGGTGGTAAGGTCGTAGCCGAAAGGATATGCTGCGTTGATTATGCCGGCCAGGATGAGCGTGCGATCATTGGGGTTCTGGAGTGCGGTGAATATCGCCTCCTTATTCTCCAGAAGGTACGGAAGAATGGGATTCCGCACCGTGAGGCGATTCATCACGTATGTTGCCTTGTGGATGCGATTCTCGCCGTTGTATTCCATAGAAGCGAGTTCGGCGAAGTATTCATGGGATGCCTTGCCCTGGAGCGTGGCAAGCACAGCCATTTCCAAAAGACTAACCGGGATTCGCTGGTTGATACCTATCTCTATCTTGTTCATTGATTCAGAGTTATAAACGGAATGGCCACTTCGAGGAAGTGTGCGCCTCCATGGGTTATCATATCTTTGCCGGGACGGGCAAACGCTCCATCGGAGCGAATGGAGAGGTTGTCACCGTGGGCATAATAATCGGCGGGATTGTGGGCCTGGAGGAAGGTGGCCATAAGGGCGTGGTCACTATACAGGAGATGCCTCTTCCCTCTCGAGCTGTCCTTGAAAAGATGAGTCTTCTCCTGAGGCGTCAGGACACCAGTTCCGTGCGAGGACAGGTTCCCGTGGTCTGTCGTAATATAGACAGTAAAGCCGGCGTCCAGAATCTTCTGCACCGCAGCCGTGAACTTTTCGGCCCAGGCGTTTGTGAAAGCGTGCAACAGGCAGGGGTCGGCAACGGCGTGCATCACTTCATCGGTAGTCACTGATACAAGAGCAAGCCGGCGAGTAGTGCCGTAAATCTCCAGTTCATTCTCTCCGTAGATGTACTGTATATCTGCGTCCGTTATGCCCTGGCTGGTCCAGAATGTACGCCAAAGTTTTTCCTCGTTAACCGGATTCTGCTTATGGTCGAGGTCCGGGAAATCGCCTTTGAAGATGGCCTGCCTGGACAACATCGTGATGGAGGGAAGGTAAGCAAGTATGGCAGAATCCGAACTTGGTATGGCGTGGAGAGTCAGCGCATCTTTCAGCACAAGATATTGCCAGTAGGCCATGCCATCCACTACGACGAGCGCCACCTTCTCATCAGCTCTATGCTTATGTGCGAGATGAGGAAGAATCCTGTTGACAGAGCGTGGTGCCAGAATTGGGCTGGACACCAATGCACCTGTATAGCTGGCATCAAGGTAAGACTGGAAGGATGCGTTGATACGACGTAGTTCCGGTTCAATCTCTGGATAGACATCCTGTTCTATTGCCGCGAGGACAATCTTGGAGATTTCGGCCGTTGTTGCGGCAAAAGAGCCCCAATCCGGCTCATAAGAACTAAGAGCGGCGACAGGGTCATCTACACGTTTCGTCTCGGTTTGCGGGGCTGTTTTGAGCTGTTGTATCCGCAGTGCCGTTTCGGATGCTGATATGAAGCCGGCAGCAGGCTGTGCAAATAAACGCTCCAGAATACCCGCAGGCTCTGCGGAAAGCAACGACCTATTCTGGTAGTTCGGGAAGATGTCGGCGATATAGAACGTGCTAACCCAGGCCTCGGCAAGAATGTCTGGAAGAATATCATCTGGTGTATCACACAGGTAGCAGAACTTCGTCTCCGGAGAGGATTTGTAGTGCAACTCATAATGGAGACGCAGTGCCAACGGAGAGCCGGATATAAAGATGATGCCGGTAGCCGCCGTTACCGCGCGACGTACAGCCTCGTCCTGTAGGAAGCCATCCGGATTCCTGACGATGCTGAGCCGCCGGTACGACACCGAAATCTTCTCTGCAATCCGCTGGTAGAATAAACTCATCCTTACATTCTCTCTTTAGCTATCTCGTAGAATTGGAGGAGGATTTCGTCTGATTCAAGTAAATCTTGGGGGATTCTCTCAGCCACTCGCACAATTACCTGAAAATCTTTGGCTAAATAAGCATCTTTGAAGCCACATCTAAGTGCTTCTCTACGAGCTCGGTTGATTCTTCCTCTCGGTGTAGAAGCGACCTCAACATAAGCCTTGAATTCTTTCATTAAGTTTTTGGTCCTCATCTTCTCAAGATCAATATCATCTTGAATGTTGGGGAGACGCCATGTTCCATCACTATCCTCAATGAAATTCTCCTCAAGAAGATCCTTTAGTTCGGGTAAAACGTCGTTTCTCCTAACAGCATTAATGGCCTGAATCCAATCGGGATGTAATTCTTGATATGAGGCTTGTTTAATACGGAGTCGATTCCTAAGCCATTCAATACCTTCAGCCTCATTACTAACTATAAGGCCCATTGGAACAAACTCTATTGCCTTTGCTTTCTCCTTCTCATATTCGACTAGTTGTTCTGCTGTAAAGAACATCCCGTCCTTCTCTACATAACGTTCTCTCATTCCTCGGAGAAAATCTCCGGAGTCAATAGGGACATCATAGCCATGTTGAATATAATAAGATACGACTCTGTCGAACAATATCTTAGATGTTCTTTCTTCAACGCCAGTGGCCTGATTACCAACAGTATTGATTACGCGTTGATGGAACATATACTCATCGACGTAGTCCCAGACATTGAGCGCAGGGGCACTACTTTGTAGTTTTTCTTCAAGGCTTGATGATGGCTTAAAGCAAGATATAATCAAGTCTTGAACAGCAGCCCCTTCCCGAATATCAGCAAGAATTGTAGTACTGCCCTTATCAAGTTTCACCACGTCTGTAATAATGAAACCAGCTTTGGTTATCGAACTCTGCAATATGTTCCAAATCGATGCTTTTGTGTTATGGAACTCAACGCTCATCCAGTGAGATGGCTTAAGTATCCTATAGCATTCCGTGAAACAACGAGTCATCAAATCAGAATAATCGAATTCCGATTTGTTTGTTGTCTCGTCAATAATAGCTTCTTCGTTATTGTTTGTCTTCACAGAAAGCCAACCTTCAAGAAGAAGATTCATCTCGCTATACATAATATTCGCTCCGAACGGAGGATCAGTATAAACGTAATCAACGCTATTATCTGGTATATTAGAGAGATTGGTTGACGATTGGGTTGTAATGTATGTCTGCCCTCCGAACGAGCCTTTCAACGATTCGGCTTCTTTGAATTTTGTAATCTTTCTTCGAAGCGTATCGTAAATGTTCTTCTCCATTCTGACAATCGGCATATAGAGATTGCCGGACATACCGCCGCCACCGCCAAAATAACCCTGACGTTCTGAGACGACAGTAAAAATTGATGTGAGCATTGATTTGCAAGCGACCCTAACCGGCTGGTACTCAATAGCATTTATTCTTTCCATTAAATCGGCAAAAATGAGCAGATTTCGTTCGGAAAGGAACTTACTAATGTTATCAATCCTTTTATTACCTAACTGTGCGAGTTTTGCCGAATACCTATTAGGGTCAACAATATCTTTTGGGTAAAAAAGATGAGACTCCGAGAGAAGTTCTTTTGCTTTTTCAAAAACCTCTACATCTTTTTCTGAAGCCTCCCGGTTAATTCTGTTTTTCCCAGTCCCTGCATTGACCCATACGAGTTTCTTCTTCTTCCCCTCCGTGGTAAGCACTCGTTGAATTTTCCTGACATTCAAATCCAAATCACAATTGGGGCACTTGAACTGTTTAAGTGTTTCAACTTTATTACCATGATGCTTAACGCCATATGGGAATATTGGAAATTCATGGCCGCATTCAGGACATGTGAAAACGTCACACCATACAAAGTAATTTACGGAAATATCCTGTCCACCATTTTTTGTTTTGTACAGGAAGCCATACTTTTTCTCCGACTCAGAAATAATCTTTGCAAGGACATTACATGCCGTGAGACCAAACTTGTGGTTACACACATAGGAGATATACGTGGCAACAGGAGATAAATCACAAAGAATAGAATTCCTATTTATACTTCTTGCTGCCACCCCAGTCATACCAGAGCCGCAGAACACATCGAGAACGGTATTCCCTTCTGAGGTATAATGCTCTAACAATGTTCTGATAATCACAGGTGGCACCTTTGTGTGATACGGATGATATGAGTACACTGCATTCTTTTCTTCCGCTTTTAGGTCAGAGGAGTATGCCACTTGTGCTTGCGCAGTATCCTGTGATTGAATATGTAGCCAGGGATTGGGACACGCAGTATAATAAGGCGGGTCAGAGAGAGCAAGGATTTCTTCGTCAGAAGCAATAGGGAAACCCTCGAGTTTTCTTAATTCGGGTAGCTTCTTTTCAAGTTCTTTGATGAAGTACTCTCTTCTCTCATTATCATTTGAAAACGTCATCCCCATCACCGTGACCGGCTCATTCGGCTGGTTAAACAGATTAGGGGTTTCCATCCCCGCAAGAACTTCTTGAGAGAATAGCATATCGTTGTACTCTTCCATAATCAATTCTATTTCAAAATAATCCTTACATCCTGACCTTCACTTCCGACCGTCTTGTCGGCAATGAACTTCCGGAACTTATCTACTGCATCCTTAGGCGTAAGGAGCGAACCCAGTAGGTCGTGCAGCTCAGCATCGGAGATGGTTATCTTCAGGATGCCCTTGTGCAGTTTGTGGATAATGTCTATGATGGTGCGGACATTGTCGCGGGTGGTATCCTCGTCCTTAAAGTTCTTCACGACACGCTTTTCATAATCGGATAGAGCATCCTCGGCGTTCTTCAGGAGCGTCTCGTCGGCCAAGGTAATGTGGAGTTTCTTGTCTACGGCCGCTGACATCTGCTCCAGTTCGGTCTTAAGCGCATCAAGAGAAGGTAGCGTCTTGTTCTTGAAGTTCATCGGGTTGAATCCGAGGTATGGCGTAGTTTTCAGCGCCTGCTCGGTCACAGTAGAACTCTTAGGAGTCAGTTCGGACATCTTCTGTTCCCAGGTAGAGAACTGGGCGGTAATAGCAATGAAGTCCTCCCCTGCCGCAGCATCGCAGATAGCCTTGTCTTCGCTGCGGTTGATTTCGTTCTTGCGGTTGAAATCAAACTCAGAGATATGCAGACGATCATACTCGGCCAGGTACCATTTGATGTAGCGGTCAATGAGGGCATCCAGTTCAGCAAAATATTTATTGACGGCTGATGCGTCATCCTTTTTGGCCGCGATGTCCTTTACCTTATCGAGAGAGGCCTTGATGTCGGCGAGCAGTTTCTCGTCGAAGATGTATTGCTGTGCCTGGGTGAGGTAGCTCACTCGGCTGGAAACATTGTCGCGGAACTCAAGAGCCTTACGAGCTGTATCCATTTCCGCCTTGCCGGCGAAGTAGCCCTTGAGGGCTTCTGCACTCCAGGGGATGTTGCGCATCTTGGCCTTAGAACCATAGTTCTGTACCTGATCGCATATACCCTTGATGGCGTCAAGTTTAATGCTGATAGAGTTTGCCGTGAAAGCATCCATGACGTCAATGCCGGATACACTGACACCACCCTTAATCTTGTATTCGAGGGTGACGATGTCCTGGGCAAGGGTCGTGGCGTCGCGGAGCAACTCGGAAAAGACGGATTTGTCGTCTATCTGGCTGACCAGATCGCGCCCGGTGATGCCGAGGAAGAGTTCCTTGACGGCGGGAAGGTTGAGGCCCTTAGGACGCCGAACGTGTGAGAAATTGTAGGTGTAATCCCGAGGGACGTCTATAATTTCCTTAATGTTGGCAGCATTGATGTTCTTACCGCCGGGATAGTCAATCTCGATTTCGCCGAGGGCTACCATAGCCGCGAGCACAAGATACTCGAAGGTAGAATCAATATCATAGTCGACGCTATGATAGGTGTCCTCCCAGAAGCGTGTTACGATTTCATCACGGTTGAGCACCTTGCCTTCTCCCTTGTCGTTCAGCTTCTTGAGGAGGCTCTGAGCATAGATGGAGTTCTCCAAGGAGAGCTGGTTCTCGGAGATGAGTCCAAGACCGGCGAGAACAGCTTCGGCGCTGCGGTTGGAGGTATTGGGCATCGCTATCTTCTGGCGAGCAGCCTTGAGGATGGAATCCTGAGTCTGCGTAGTCAGAGGTGCCGGCAGCAAAGTGAACTTAGGATAGTTCTTGCGTTTCTCGCAGAAATAGTCTTCGAGCAGAAGAGATGCTATTCCGGTAACGATGGCCTCCTTGCTCTCACCCATCAGCTGGGTCGGGGTAAGCGTCTGCTCCTTGCCCTGATAAAAGACCTTGATGCTTGTGGGGAAATCGCGGTCGAAAAGGTTGCGCAGTTTCTTGAGATAAGAAGCCTTGAGGGTATCATAGTACATTCTCTCGGAAGTAGGCGCTGCGGCACGAAGGGCTTCTGCGGCTGCATACCAGGAGAGCTGTTCCTTAAGTTCGTCGGATACGGAGTCCAGGCGGATATAAATGCTGTCCGGCTCAGACCCCACGCGGATGTTCTTTTTATTGAAGACCGGCATGAAGTAGATATAGAAATTCTGCTCGGGCTGGGTCGTTGAACGCTCATCAGGATTGCCAAGGAAGATGTAACCGTCCAGGAGCATCTTATGGGAGCGCCAGAGGATGGACTGGGCGAATATCTTAAAGTTAGGGCGGTACTGACTCTGTGTGATAGGCAGGAACTCAATCAGGTAATTGTAGTAATACTGGTCGAGGGCGTCCGGAGTCATCCTGGATGCGTAATCCTTGATTTTCTGCTCATAGTTGACGCCGCCCTGGACACGCAGGTGATATTCCTGGTTGGTGTCATTCTTCTCGAAATACTGACCAACTGTAGCCGTAACAATCTTGGTGGCAGTGAGGTCAATAACATCCTTAAGCATTCCACGGTCAAAGCAGGTGGCATCCAGATAGCACAGGTCATCGACAAGAGCCTCGGCTGTGATACCGTTCTGGCGGGCGATGTCCTCCTGGAGTATCTTGATGGCGCAGGCATTGGCGATACGGCGGGCAAGCGGGGCCTTCTTGGCGTGGGTGTCACGGAAGTTGTCGTCTATCTTCTGCCCGATAATATCCATGATTTCCGTTACCTTGCGAACGTCGGGGTCGGTCTGAAGGTCAGGACTGGCCACCATATCCTCCCAGTAGCTGTCATAGCCAATGAGACCGGGTTCAGAGGTAGGCACTTCCTTGTCCATAATGGCAGAGAAGCGGTCGGAGAGTGTTTTCAGAACCTCTCGCTGAGCCTTAGCCACCTTGATGTGCTGGAAATTGTCGAAATATGACGGGTTGACCGGGAAGAGTTCCACATAGTCCTCTATATCCTTGCTGATTTCAGTGAAATACTTGGTAAACCCGTCAAGATGCTTGCGGATGATGTCCTTCTGGGCATCGTCCTTCTTGAGCAGACGCTTCTTTACGACATATTCGACCTCCTGCTTGGTAATCTTGAGGTCGCGATAGCGGTCACTTACCTGCTGGAGCATCTTGGCGGCGAACTGGAATTCAGGAGCCGTGTAGATGAGTTCCTGGACACCAAAGACCATACGGAACTTGGATTTGTCGCAGGACTGGCCCAGATGCTGAAGGGCAGCGAGGTCACGGTTGAGGGCATCGGTGCCGGCACGACCACGGAGATACGACAGCATCTCGTCCACGATAATCATAAGGCCGTAGTCGGGATATTTCTGCTCGAAGTAGGCCATCATTATGCCGATCTTCTCTGTATAGGAACGGTAACTCTTGTCTGCCGCGATGGAATAATCAATGCCCAGCTTCTGTAGCCCTTCATCTATGCGATAGCAGATAATGTCCCAAAGTTCCTGATTGTTGCCCAGCTCGAAACGGATGACCTTGTATTTACCCGCAATCTTTCCAAGAGCAGCCTTGGCTGCATCGTTGTTTACATACTGCAGATAGTCCGCGTCCTCGGCTATAAGAGAGAACAGGGACATCAAGTGGGATTTACCCGTACCGTAACTACCGACGATCTGGAGACCAAAGGTCTCTATAGGGTGCGACGGATTGTTAGCCGTCGTGTAGTCAAGGTTGTTGCATATGGCGGGAATGATATTCTGTTCGTATGCCTTGGAGAAAACGAAATTACGAACAAGGGACTTGCTGTATTCCGGGTCTGAAAGGCGGTCGAAATGTACGACCTCCTTAATGGGTTCGAACTGAATAAGGTCTTTGTACTTCATGATGCTGGGCTTTAGCGTGTTATCGTGTTGATGTCAGAAAGGTCCAAATAATAGCTGTGATCTTCCGGGAACGGATAATAAAACCAATCCTTAGATACGGGGTAATCGAGCTTAAGAATGAGGCTGCGTCCTGTCATGGCCTCTTTTAGGAAAGCTTTGAGATTAATCTTTAGGGCGGGTTCAAATAAGATGGCAAAGTTCTCGATAGCTAAGACTCCTTCTTTTGTCCCTTCATTGAGAATGGCCTTAATAGTGTCCCAAGCTTTCAGCGGTAAATAAATGCTGGAGAGATCTTCGTCCTTTAACTCCTCGGCAAGACTTCGGCCTAAATTTATATAAGAATACCCGTCCAGATGATTCTGGGACAAGATTAGGCCTAGTTGGAGGTAGGATGGAGCCATATTATTATTAGCCCTGGCTCGATGGGCATTAATGCTTAAAAACGCGAAAGTGCGAGCCTCCTTTAGTCTCATTCACCAGATCAGGCTCGCCAAAGCCTTCGAAAGAAAACGAGTCAAAAGTAATAACGGCTCGCACTGCTATAGTGTGAGCCGAAGCCCATATTATAGCCAGCGCAAGCGTCTCACTAAGACTCCGCTTTCTAATGAATTGGCGATTCGATCTGGTCGGAATCAAGCTAAACGCTTTCGGTATGTAATGCTTTCCTTGTGGGATTGCAATCGCAAATTTACAAATAATTCTTCCCGAAAGAAACATTATCCTTTCGGAAAGAGGGAGTTATGTCTGTGCTGATGAGTAATCCTTCTGTCTATTGGAACAAAGGTGAAAGACTATCTAACTATTCTGACGTCTAATGGCTTCTTGAATATCTCCCTTTAATTGCTTTATTTCTTTTGTGTTTTCCGGGATATCATCAAGCATAGCAATTATTGAAGGGTCAAAAGAAGAATTACTCCGGACCTCTTCTCTAATATAGTTTAAAACGGCCTTACTAACTAACTCCTTGTCTGCCAGTTCATTGTCTGCCTGTTGAATGGCTGCCGTATACAGCCGTTTCCCTTCTTCCGGATTCCCTTTTCTATATTCATTAAGTCCTTCAGTTGCTATTAGACATATCTTTATCTCTGTTGAACAGTATTCTCCTGGAAGTTTCTTTGCTTCTGCGATTCTCAGGTCGGCTTCATTTGTTTGACCGTTTAGAGCATACACATAGGCAAGATTATTAAGTATGGCAGCATCGTAAGGATTTGCTCTTAATCCATGCTTTAAGACAGCAATGGCCGTCGGATAATCTTTTACATATGTATAGGCCATGTAAGCGGCAAATTGAACAGGACGTCTAGTAAAGGGCATATCTTCTATCCAATCAACGGCTGTTTCCAAAGCTTTTCTATAATCATCAATCATATATGCAGACATAGCATCAGCCTCATATGTGTTGGTGAGATATGTATAGTCTTCAAAATCAAATGAAAGATCTTTATGTTCAGACAACAACCATTTTGCTTGAGCCAAACTATTATCATTGGGACGGATAAGGGCTGTTTTGAAAAGCTCTCTGCAATTCTTTCTTTTACCATTTATCATTTCTAGTGAGCCAATAGCGCTAGATAACTCGCTAATACTGAATGGAGAATAATTGTTAGACTTTATTATTTCATTCCCCTTTTTTATGAGTCTCGATGTGCGTCCCATCAATGTATTTATGGCGATTTCTGAGGCCATTAACCAAGGATCTTTAGTTACCCAGGGATTGTGTGCGATAACAGCTCGCGCCTTGTCTTCGTCTCCGTAATGAAGATAAAACCTTGCCGCTGATCTGCAAATATACCTATGCTGGGGTGCCAAGTGAACGGCAATATCCATCATCGCTTTGGCTTTCTCTAACTGACCAAGATTAACGTAGTGTCTTGCCATTTCACAATAAGCAATTGGATTATAGCAATAATAATCCCTGTTTTGCTTGAGGATTCTAATGGCATCTTTAGAGATATCCTCCTGAGTTGAGATGGTCTCGAGTTTGTCAGTTAAGGATAAGGCTCGATCTACTTGAGACGAGATAGGAGATGAAATAAAAGATTTAGCAGCCCGTACTAACGCTGAAGAAGCTTCATCTTGGTGAGCAAGTATGAATTGGGCCGCTGCCATCGCATCTTCGCTTGTTGTTTGTCCATTTAGAGTAGCGGCAGATATTAGGTCTCCAGCAAAAGGGATAGTATTATTATCCCGCCAAGCAAGGACATACTCATCTATAGGGAAGAAATCCGTGGCTGGTATGATTCGGCTCCCACTATCACCAATCTCTCCTAATTTCGCTGTTTTGTTATACTCTCTCCAGTTAGGAACTACGTTTCTCTTTTTATCTGCAATAAAAGATGCCATTTTACCTTATAATTGCTAATTCAACCTTTTTCTGTAAAACATCTAATTCTTGAATGGTTCTTTGGAGATCAAAGTTAGGTGTCAAGGACGCCAAAACTTTTGGATGCCCTCTTCTAGTTGGATCAGGATTGCACAGGTAGCTGATTATGCCAACTATTCCTTTCTTTACAGAATCAATGGGGATATCATCTTCAATATCCTTTAATGCTTTTTGATATGCGTTTATCATATCCGGAAGATAAGGTACATATGCTGACATATGGTTATTCCCCGGCACAATCTTAAGCGAATCCGGCAAGTATGAATTTAGTATTCGATTGAAGGCAACATTTGTTATGTAGAACGTAATAAGCCCTCCGAGCATATAGTTGTCAACCTGGTACAATGACTCTTTCGTTCCTTGGAAATCGGAGAAAAAAGTCTCCGGAGCAGCGTATGTCCTATCACCATTAAAAGCGAAGACATAAGGGCATCTGACATTAGCATCGAAACACAAAGATCTGCCTAAATCTCCAATTTTGGATTCTTTGCCAAAAGACAACACATTTGAGGGTTTTATATCCTGATGCGAAATATCATTGCTGTGAAGTTGGCTTAACCCAACAGAAACATCGTGAAGAGATTTCAACTTTGCTGATAAGGAACTTATTCGTGCAGACAAATCCACCTTCTTCGAAAAATCAAAGACTTTTCGAATGTCACCATCTGCCATTTCATAAACGATATAAGAAACATCTCCTATCATCATATACCCGTCAAAAGAGACATCCCCAGAATCAATGAAATAAACGACTTTAGAAACATGCCGATTCTGGCAATAAATGGATAACCGCTTTTCATAATTGAACTTCTCAGTCATATCTTGAATGAAAATTGGCCTTTGTGCTGGAGATACTCCGGGCATCTTAAATAACTTAACGTAATCCAACACTTTCATAAAGGCTTGCTTCCCACCACGTTCGACTTTATAACAGACTGAGAAATTGCCGCCAGTTTCACCTTTCGATGCGTCTGGCTCTGCAAACTTAGAGATTACATTCCATCCTCCTACTGTTTTGCCTTCTAAGTCTCTACAAGCAAAAAGCTGATTGATATCAAGTGCCATAAAAAAACAAATAATAAAATGTATGTATTACTTCTCCATTAAGAACTTCTTCATTGGTTCTTGAAGATAATGAAAAGAGGATCTCTTATCCTCAGGGATATCATCCTCAGTGATAGAATAGAATAGTAAGAATGAAATAGGTATACTTAAGGAATTGCATATTTTATCTATCGTGTCTTTTGATGGGAAGGATATGTTATTCTCAATGTTATAGAGCGCGGTAACAGAAAGGCTACTGCGTTCGGCGAGTTCTTTACGACTAATTCTTTGCTCTTTCCTAAGGGTTTGAATAGCATTACCGAGATTCATAGATAATAATTGTTTTCGATGGAATATATCTAAGTCAAGACAGACATAAAAAACCGTGACTATAATAAATATGATTCCAAGTTTATTGGGTATGACAAAAGTATAGAAAAGAACTGAGATAATCAAGTGATACTTATTTTATTTATAAAGAGTGTTAAATGTTGGTGATGAAAAATCCAATAGCTAATATCTTCCCATAAACGTTTATTGATATGATTCTTATGTCTAACGACATGAGACAAAGCCCATCAAAAGTGTTTTTGCTCTTAATCTTACGGATTTGATTCTAGAGAAACGTTATAACCTCCAAGTCGGCAAAAACGGCCCTAAGTCGCCAAAATGTCGCCAAAAATAGAGACGCAAAAAGAGCTAACCGCTGAAAATCAGACAGTTAGCTCTTTTCAAGGTGCCCCGGGCGGGAATCGAACCCGCACGGCCTTTTCGGGCCAAGGGATTTTCTTGCTACTATGACTTTCGCCACCGGAAAGTATCCGTTCGTAGTCTGGACTATTCCTTCACCATAAGGTTTTGCGACCCGTTAGGTGTGCCGTGTCTAGTCTCTGCACCTTCCTCATCTGGGAGGCTTGGCTCAAGATTACCATCAGCATTACCTGTTAAGGCTTCCTTGAATTTACGGCATTCTACAGCTCTCTTTTCAGAGAGTGCACTCAAATTAGTCTAAGTCCCTCGTGTCTACCATTCCACCACCAAGGCGGGGTGTGGGTGCAAAGGTAATAAAATCGAGTTATATTTGCACAGATGAAGCGGATTTGTAAAATCATAGCGGACTATATGGGGCTTCTGGTGCTGCTTTCTGCGGGGGCGGCGCTAGTCTTTCCAGGGGCTCTGTGCCACCTGAAGCCATCCCTGATAAACCCGATGCTGGGGGTTATAATGTTCGGTATGGGTCTCACTCTGAAAGGAGAGGATTTCCGCGTCGTGTTCAGCCGGCCGCGGGATGTAATCATAGGTTGTGTGGCGCAGTTCACGGTGATGCCGCTGCTGGCGTTTGCCCTTTCAAAGCTGTTTGCGCTGGACGAGGCGCTGATGGTCGGGGTGATTCTGGTGGGCTGCTGCCCCGGCGGCACTGCCTCCAATGTCATAACCTATCTGGCCAAGGGTGATCTGGCGCTGTCGGTGGGTATGACGGCCGTCTCTACGCTGCTGGCCCCTCTGCTGACGCCGCTGCTGGTGCTTCTGTTTGCCGGCCGGGCGGTGGATGTGAATGTCGTGGGGATGCTACTCAGCATACTCTGGGTGGTGATTCTCCCCATCGCGCTGGGTCTGCTGGCAAGGCGCCTGTGGCCGGCCGTCTCGCAGCACACGTCGGACTATCTACCTGCCATATCTTCATTGGCCATCTGTGTGATAGTGATGATAGTGATTGCCGCTGGCGCCGGCAGGCTGCTCTCCGGCGGTGCTGTGGTCGTGGCGGTGGTGGTGCTCCACAACGTCTGCGGCCTGGGACTCGGCTATCTGACAGGGTGGATGCTGGGCCTCGATAAGGCCAAGCGCCGCGCCATCTGCATAGAGGTGGGGATGCAGAACAGCGGCCTGGCGACATCCCTGGCCACCATCCATTTTGCATCTATGCCGATGGCCGCCATCCCGGGCGCAATCTTCAGCGTGTGGCACAACATCAGCGGCGCCGTCTTGGCCCGGATATTCGCCAGGAAGTAGGACGGTGCGGTTTTTTTTGTATCTTTATAGATTGAATCAAAAACCGATATGCAGAAGAATCTTGAATTGTGCCCCAACGAGGTGGTGGCGTGGCTTAAAAAGTCGCCGCGTGATTTTACCAAAGAAGACATTATCAATTTTGTAAAGGAAAAGGGAATCCAGATGGTGGATTTTATGTATCCGGCCGAGGACGGCAGGGTCAAGACCTTGAACTTTACCATCAACAGCCTGGAGTATCTGGAGACGATATTGACCGAGGGTGAGCGGGTGGACGGCTCCAGCCTGTTCCCGTCTTTTGTGGAGGCGGGCCGCAGCGACCTGTATGTGATACCGCGCTATCGCACCGCTTTTGTGGACCCTTTCTGCGATATCCCCACGCTGTGCTTTATGTGCAGCTTCTTTGACAGTGAGGCCAATCCGTTTGAATGCTCTCCCTTCGCGACCCTTACGCGGGCAGCGGAGGCTTTCCACCATAGCACCGGCCTGGAGTTTGAGGCGATGGGCGAGTTGGAGTATTATGTGATTACCGACGCCGACGGCCTTTTCCCGGCAAGTGACCAGCGTGGATATCACGAGAGCGAGCCCTTTGCCAAGCTGAACGACTTCCGCCGCGAATGTATGCACCACGTGGCTGCCACCGGCGGCCAGATAAAATACGGCCACAGCGAGGTGGGCAATTTTACCCTGGACGGCAAGATATACGAGCAGAACGAAATAGAGTTCCTGCCCAATCCGCTGGACACCGCCGCCGACCAGCTGCTGCTGGCCAAGTGGGTCATCCGCAACCTGGCCTACAAGCGCGGTCTGGACGTATCCTTTGCCCCCAAGATTACCGAGGGCAAAGCGGGCAGCGGAATGCATATCCATATGAGGCTGACCAAGCACGGCCGCAATGTCACTCTGGGCCACGACGGCAACCTCTCTGAATATGCCTTGAGGGCGATTGCCGGCCTTATGAAGATGGCCCCGTCCATCACCGCATTCGGCAACAAGAACCCTACGTCATATTTCCGTCTGGTTCCTCACCAGGAGGCTCCCACCAACGTTTGCTGGGGCGACTGCAACCGCAGTGCGCTGGTGCGCGTGCCGCTGGGATGGTCCACCGGCCGCGATATGTGCCATCTGGCCAACCCTGCGGCGCCGTCTTCAAAACTGGACACCACCCACAAGCAGACATTCGAGATGCGCAGTCCCGACTGCTCTGCCGATATCTATCAGCTGATGGCCGGCCTGTGCGTGGCGGCCAGAATCGGCCTGGAAATGCCTAAGGAAGAGGCACTCGCAATGGCTCGCGACAAGTATGTGGACATAGATATCCATAAGGCGGAGAATGCCGCCCGGCTGGAAGCGCTGGACTGCCTGCCCGCCTCCTGCGTGGAGTCGGCCGCCTGCCTGGAAAGGGTTCGTGAGGTGTACGAGGCTGACGGCGTTTTCCCGCCGCGTATGATAGACGGTATAATAAAGGGGCTGCGGGAGTTCAAGGATGCCGACCTGCGCCAACGCGTGGCTGCAGACCCCAATTTGATGCGCGCCCTGGTGAAGGAATACTTCTACTGCGGATAGCCTACTGCTGCAGCAGATTGCTCAGATAGCCGTCCACAACTTCGGGGAAGTGCTCCTGCTCCAGCAGGTGGATTTTGGCGGCTACGTCCAATGCCGTGTCGCACGGCAGCACTTCGCACTTAGCCTGGAACAGCGTTTTGCCGTGGTCGTACTGCTCGTCCACAAGATGGATGGTGATGCCGGTCTCAACTTCGCCGGCGGCCACCACCGCTTCGTGGACGTGCATCCCGTGCATCCCTTTGCCGCCGTATTTGGGCAGCAGGGCGGGGTGGATGTTTATGATGCGGCCCTGCCATTCGCGCACGATGTGGCTGGGGACCATCATCAGGAATCCCGCCAGAATCAGGGCCCAGGCGTCGTAGTCGCGAAGCATCTGCGCAACGCGGCCCTCGGCCAGGTCGGCCTTCTTGAAAACGACGGTGGGAACGCCCAGGCGGGCTGCCCTTTCCAGCACGAAAGCGTCCTGCCGGTTGCAGAAAACGGCCGCTACGCGGAAGGTCTCTGAATTGGCAAAGTATTTGATAAGGTTCTCGGCGTTGGTGCCGCTGCCGGATGCAAAAATGACAAGGTTTTTCATAGTAACGGCAAAGGTAGTAAAAGGCGCTGATTTGTTAATACAGAAAAATTGATTACCTTTGCGAACTTTTACGTGATAATAGAAACAACAGATAACTAACTATTAACTAACTAATTTATTTATTTAAAATGGAAGACATCGCTTCAAAAGTAACCGCCATTATAGTTGACAAACTGGGCGTGGACGAGAGTGAAGTTCGTCCTGATGCAAGCCTCACCAATGACCTTGGCGCAGATTCGCTTGACACTGTAGAGTTGATTATGGAGTTTGAGAACCAGTTCGGTCTCTCTATCCCTGACAACATCGCAGAGAAGATCTCCACCGTTGGAGACGCTATCAAGTACATCGAAGATAATCTTCAGTAAAAATGCAAATTAAAAGGGTTGTCGTAACCGGCATCGGTACAATAAATCCATTAGGAAACAATGTCCCCGATTTTTTCAAGTCGTTAGACGAAGGAAAAAGCGGGGCTTCTCCTATTACCCGGTTCGACTGCTCTTTATTCAAAACGCAATTCGCGTGTCAGGTTCCGGACTTTGACATCCGCAATTTTGGCTTCAGCACAAAAGACGCCAACAAATGTGACAGATATTCCCAGCTGGCAATAGTGGCTGCCCAGGAGGCAGTTCTGGACAGCGGAATGGATCTGGAATCGGTCAATAAAGACCGAATAGGCGTAGTGGTCAGCTCCGGAGTCGGCGGTTTGGAAACCATTTTGACAGAAGCAGAGGACTATGTCCCGGCCGAAGGACCGAGATATAGTCCTTTCTTAATTCCAAAAATCATTACCGACATTGCCGCCGGGCTCATCTCTATTAAATATGGGTTCCGCGGTCCCAATTTTGCCCTTACGGCGGCCTGCTCTACCAGTGCGGTATCCATCGCCATAGGTACACAGCTGATTCAGACAGGGAAGGCCGATGTTATGGTAGTGGGCGGTGCCGAGGCCCCCATCTGGGATGCCGGAGTGGGTGGCTTCAACTCTATGCGCGCCCTCTCTACCCGCAACGATGACCCCTGCGCAGCCTCCCGTCCCTTTGACAAGGGCCGCGACGGCTTTGTGATGGCAGAGGGGGCCGGTGTTCTGGTTTTGGAAGATTATGACAGCGCAGTGGCCCGCGGGGCCAAGATTTATGCCGAGGTGGCCGGCTGCGGTATGACCGGCGATGCCTATCACCTCACATCTCCCGATCCCCGCGGTGCAGGGGCTATGATGGCTATGAAGCTTGCCCTGGAAGAGGCCGGCCTTGCTCCCGCCGACGTGGATCACATCAACACCCACGGTACATCCACCCACCACGGCGATATCGCCGAGGTGCAGGCCATAAAGGGTGTCTTTGGGGCTGACGCTTCAAAACCTGCCATCAACTCCACCAAATCAATGACCGGACACCTGCTGGGTGCAGCCGGCGCAGTGGAGGCCATCGCCTGCATACATTCTTTGCGCGACGGCATTATTCCTCCCACCATCAATTTCTGCGAGGAGGATCCCGAGATTGACTACAGCTTGAACTTTGTATTCAACAAGCCAGCCCATCGCGAGGTGAATGTCGCGATGAGCAATAGCTTCGGTTTTGGAGGACACAACGTGTCCCTGGTGCTCAAGAAGCTTTAAAACTCCCTGATTTTCTTAGGATAGACGCCCGCAGAGATGAGGGCGTTGATTTTTTCTACCGTGAACGGGCGGTCTTCTTTGTAGGTCACGCCAAACCACTTTGCGTCGCAGTCAAGCACCTTTACGGAGGCTTCTCCGCGGGCAATCAGCTTGTCCACGATGTAGGGGATGAAAAACTCCGCCTTGAGGTTGCCGCTGGCCAGTGCGCCGTCCAGGAACTCTTTGAACACTTCTTCGCTATAGTCGAAATATTCGGGAGTGAAGCCCCAGAAGTTCATTGAAACGGGGCAGGTGGGGTTGAGCTCGGTCTCGGTGTCACCCTCTGCAAACACCACCTTGTCGCCCTTGCGGGAGATGGCTGTGCGCTCTGTGATGGAGGTCAGCAGGCCGTTGCTATCGGTCTCGCACACGCCGCGGGACACGCTGCCAAAGTCGCTGAGAGTGTTCTCCAGGCGGTAACCTATCATAGAATACTTGCCCTTGGTGCCCTCTATGCTGCGAAGGTAGTCTGCCATAGTCTGATAGCTCTCCTTGCCGTAGAAGTCATCTGCATTAATCACGGCAAACGGCTCTTTAATGACATCCTTGGCCATCATCACGGCGTGGTTGGTACCCCAGGGCTTAACGCGTCCTTCAGGCACAGAATAGCCTTCAGGAAGGTATTCCAGCTCTTGATAAACAAACTCGAACTTGACGTCGCCGCCAAACTTCTCTGCCTGGAAATGCTCTTTGAAAGGCTCTGCAAAACTGTGGCGTATCACAAATACGATTTTGCCAAAGCCGGCGCGGATGGCGTCGTAGATTGAATAATCGATAATGGCTTCGCCGTTGGGGCCGAGGCCGTCCATCTGCTTGAGGCTGCCGTAGCGCGAACCCATACCGGCTGCAAGTATTAAAAGAGTAGGTTTCATATATTAATGGTGTTTTTAGTTTCTATCCTTCAAAGTTACTAATTTATTTGGCAGATTCTTCTATCATCTTTCTTATCTGGCCCAGCAGGGCCTTGTGGCTGAGGATGGCCTCCAGGGGCATTGCCATACGGTATCCCGCTACACCGGCCTTGGGGTCATATGCGGCGGCGGGGATATTGTCCTGCGAAGGGAAGGCGGCAAGTGAAGTCACGCTTAGCCATTCGGCCAGAGGGAGGATATGGCTGGCATCTTTGTCCTGCAGTTTCTTGCGGATATTCTCTTCTGCCGCCCACGGCTCAATCCCGCTGGCGGCGGTTTGTCCGGCGACGCCGCTTACAGAGAGTTCTATGCCATTGCCGGCCGCATAGCGGGTGACCTCCATAAGTTGCTTATGGGCAAGGAACTGCACGTAGCAGTGAAATCTCAAGTCTTCTGAATACTCCTTTATGAAGTGCTCGTCTTCCAGAAGCCTGGTGTAGTTTGGCTCTGACCAGTACCTGCTGTTGCCGGTGCCGTATTTATGGCGCAGCGCGCAGTATGCGGCATACTGTTCCAGCCAGGGACGGTTGGCTTTCCAGAAAGCGTGGTACTCGTCGCTTCCCAGCACTGCGGAACCTTCTTGCCGGAACAAGTCGAAAAGATAGTGCAACTTGGTGTTGTAGACCGCGGCGTAATCTATTTCCGCGCGGTTTTCCAGAGAGGCTGCGGTAGCCCTGTAGCCCGCTTCCCTGGAAGAATTCATCAAGTGTCCCGCCTGCTCCAGATTGACATATACCGGATAGATGGGAGTGCCGCAGGCGGTGCCGGCAGCTGTGTCCACTACCGACTGCAGCTCAATGCGCTTCATCCCCAGCGCCTTGGCCAGGTCTGTCAGCAGCCGCACATCGCCCAGATCGCCGATTCCTTGGGAATGGCTGCCGCGAAGGCTTGCTGCCGAAACCGACATCCCCACAATGCCCTGGAGGTTATCGGTCTTATACACAGAGGTTTGTTGAATATCGCTACCTACCGTGGAGGGGGAGCGATTATTAGCAAATGGCTGAGAGTCAACTGTTTGTTCTCCAGCGTTCGCGCCATCATCCGCTCTGCTGTGTATGGAAAGTGAAGTGCCGTCTGTATCCAGCCAGTTGGGGCCGTCTGCCCAGTCGTCCAGAATGAAAAGCCGTGCCCCGCCGGGAGTTTCCATCTCCACGGGGCGGTGTACGTGCCCGAAAACAAAGAAATCCACCCGATTCTTCTTCTCTTCCTCGCAGGCATATTGGAAGAGGGTGCTGTTCCTGTCAAATACATAAGGGTTTGCGCTGTTGCTGCGACGGCTGCTCCTGGACCACACGGCGGCAAAGGCATCCAGCCACCGGGCCGGCACCAACCACCGGGTCAGCGCAATCGAGAGTCGTCCTTTCAGAAACCTTTGCAGCAGCCAGCCGCCAAAGCCGATGCGTCCCAGTCCGTCGCCGTGGGCCAGGCAGAACCGCTTCCCGCCAATTTCGACTATTATGGGCTGCTTGCGCACAACCTTGAGGCCGGTGGCGCGCTCCAGGCCGCCAAACGTCCAGTAGTCGTGGTTTCCGCCCAGGAAAAAGACCTCCACGCCGCGGTCCGTTACGCCGCGCAACGCCTCCAGAACCCGGTCGTGACCCATCGGGCGGCTCTTTTTCTCGAACCAGAAATCGAAGATGTCGCCCAGAAGATACAGGGCGCGGGTGCCGGCGGGAATCCCGTTAAGAAAGCCGATAAAGTCCTCTTCGCTCCCGCCTCCGGATTCAGCTCCCAGATGCACGTCGGAAGTGAAGATATACCGGCCCTCATTCATAGATTACAACACTATGCAGAGGATGCCGACAACAAGGCAATAGGCTGCAAACCAGCCCAGGGAAGCCTTCTTGACCAGCTCGATCATTACTTTGCAGGCAAACAGGCCGCTGATAAACGCCGTCACAAAACCCAGCAGCAGGGGCAGCCAGCCCACGCTGGAGGCCGCGAAACCGCCGCCAACAAGGTCCAGGAACGCCTCGCCCAGGATGGGCACCAGCACCATCAGGAAAGAGAATCTGGTGACCTCTTCGCGCTTGATGCCGCAAATGAGGCCGGTGGCAATGGTGGAGCCGCTGCGGGAGAGGCCCGGGATCACGGCAATTGCCTGTGCGCAACCCACTACCAGGGCGCGCCACCAGTTGACCTTGTGCTGTTGGGGTTTGTATATCTGGCTTATGGCCAGCAAGATGGCGGTGACTATCAGGGCGCAGCCCACCACGGTGAGTCCGGTGCCGAAAATGGCTTCCACCTGATCTTTGAAGAACACGCCCACAATGAATACCGGAATCATTGAGATGCAAATCAGGGCGATGTATTTGGTCTCGTCGTTCCATTTGAACTTGAACAGGCCCTGCAGCAGTTTTACGATATCTTTCCAGAACACCACAATCACGCTTAATCCGGTGGCGGCGTGCACTGCAATTTCAAAAGAAAGGTCGGTGGTCTCGATGCCGAAAAGGGCCTTGGCGATTGCCAGGTGGCCGCTGCTGCTCACCGGCAGAAACTCGGTGAGGCCCTGGATGAGCCCCAGGATGATGCCTTCCAGCCAGGTCATACGCTATTCCTCCTTGCTTTTGGGCCGGCGGAGAATGCCCACCATAACCACGGCGATGCCCAGCAGAATCACTATGGGCGCCACGGTGAGCCGCACGGTAGAAAACATTGCCTCGTTAAACACATTCGGGTCGCTGCTGCCGCCTCCAATCATAAGGATAAAGCCGGCAATCATCATTATCAGCCCCACCAGCATTGTCTTGACCCCAAGGGGAGAAACAGAAAATTTGCTCATTGCTTACAAGTATAAATCGTCTTTGGAGATGTCGGAAAGCTTGCCCACCATATAAGAGGCGGTGAGCACGCAAATCACGATGCCTGCCACAAACACTATTGCAAAGATAGGAATTATAACCTCTTTGTTGAACAGCCCAAGCATATCGCCGGCGTGTTTCCAGGTGTACTGGAGCACCAGTGCAAAGAACAGGTCGGCGATGAGCGCGGCAATGGCGCCCTGCCAGAAGGCCTGCCTTAGGAACGGCTTCCGGATGAAGTTGCGCTTTGCGCCCACCAGCCGCATAGTGTGGATGGTGAACCGCTTGGAGTGGATGTTCAGCCGCACGGTGTTGGCTATCAGCGCCACAGAAATGACCAGCAGAAGGATGATGACCGCGGCCACCACCAGGCCTATCTTGTCCAGGTTGCTGTTCATAGCCTCTACCAGCGACTCCTGGCAGGTGACTTCACGCACCAGCGGGTCCTTGGAAATCAGCTCCCGGACCATTTTTATGGAGTCCTTGGCAAAATAATCGCTCTTTAAATTGATGTCCAGGGAGATGGGGATGGGACTGGTGGTGAACACCTCCATAAAGTCCTCGCCCAAAAGGTGCTTCATCTCTTTTTCTCCCTGCTCGCGGGAGATGTATTGGACTTTCTTTACAAAGTCTTTCTCCTGCAGCTTTTTCATCAAATCCTGGGCCTGGGTCTCCGTGGCGTTGCTTTTCAGTATCACGGACACCACCGAATTCTCTTTGAAATAGTTGGAGAGAATCTTGGTGTTGGCCCACGCGAACAGCGCCAGCGCCACCAGGAACAGCACCAGGGAAATGCTTATGACCGATGTAAGATAAGAGCGTATGAGTCTGCGCCCCACCATCTTACTGTTGTCATTTTTCATACTTTACGGCTTAAAAACATTCAAAGTTAAAAAAAATTATTACCTTTGTACGAATTTTGCCTTAATATGCCTTCGGTCAATTCCACAGAGTCCAGGAAAGTCCTCTTCGTAAACTCGGAGATTTATCCTTATCTGCCCGAGTCTGAGGTTGCCGTGGTGGGTCGTTACCTGCCTCAGGGCATTCAAGAGCGTGGATATGAGATCCGTTCGTTTATGCCCCGCTACGGCTGTGTGAACGAGCGCCGCAACCAGCTCCACGAGGTCATCAGGCTTTCCGGTATGAACATCGTGGTGGGTGCTGTGGACCGCCAGCTCATAATCAAGGTGGCCAGCATCTCATCTGCCAGGATGCAGGTGTATTTCATTGACAACGAAGATTATTTCCACCGCAAGGCGGTGGACCGCGACGCTGCCGGCACTTTCTTTGCCGACAACGACGAGAGGGCGATGTTCTTTGCGAGGGGCGTGCTTGAGACAGTCAAGAAACTGCGCTGGAAACCCGACCTGGTGCACTGCCAGGGCTGGATTTCTTACCTGATGCCGCTCTATCTCAAGAAAGTGTACAACCAGGACCCCATCTTTGCGGACAGCAAGGTGGTGCTCTCCCTGTACAACGACCTTGACAAGCTTTCGTTTGCCAAGGATATGGCGTCCAGGGTGGCTATAGACCGCATAGAGGCCGGGGATGTGGCAGAAATCGCCAATCCCGATGGCATAAATCTTGCGAAACTTGCCGTACGCTACAGCGACGGTGTGATCAAGGGTCCCGCAGGCATCAACGCCGAGTTGGAAAAATACGTTTCCAAGAAGAAACTCCCTATACTTGACAGTCCTGCCATAAGCACGGAAGATACCTCTTACATTGACGCATACGCACAGTTTTACGATCAAATTTTAGGTTAAGGGGATGTCATTTTCATACAAACGTGTCTTTAGTTTAACGGCGGCGGCCGCCCTCCTGTTGGTTTCAATTTGCAGTTGCATCACGGTCAATCAGACCCTGGGCTCTGCCTATGTCCCTTCTGACCGCGACCTCAAGGTAAAAACCGTCTCTTTTGATGTTCCCGTGGGTATGAAAATGGCTGACAGCCTGCAGACCAGCACCACATATATGGTTTTGGGCAATCTGTACGACAGTTTCTACGGCGAGACTACTGCCGAGTTTGCCGCTACGGTGACTCCTCCCGACACCGTGCCCTGGGGCAAGAATCCCGTGTATAAGAGCGCCAAACTGCAGCTGGTCAAGTTCTCTTCGCAGACCTATGCCGACGGCCAGGAAGAGCTTCCGCAGAATATTCACGTTTATGCACTCACCGTGCCTCTGGACACCAACAAGATATACAGCAACTGCCTTGAGCGTAAAGACTATTCGGTAGAGGAAATTGCCACCGGAGCCGTGATCTATAACGGCGGCGACACCCTCACCATCCCTCTGAAGGAGTCCTTTGCAAAGCAGTATATGAGCGCCACCCAGCAGGAGCTGGACAGCACCGAGCTGTTCCTGAAGCGCTTCTACGGCATCTATATCAAAGCCGACAAGCCTCTTGGCGGTGGAGAGAGCGGGCGCCTTACCAAGTTCAAGACGGGCGCCATAAAATATACCTTCAACTCTACCAACGACCTTGGCGAGCAGCGCGACACCACCATATCGTTCTATGTGGGCAGCCGATTCGCCACCGAGATCTATACCCACGACACCCGCGAAATGGAGGTGGACGGCGACAACAACCTCAAGACCATCTACTACGAGGGTATGGCGGGCATCAAGCCGCACATCAGCGGCGAAGACATCCGCGACATCATTAAGGACTGGGCAGCCGGAGAGGGGGTCGACCTTAAGAACATAATTGTGGCCAGGGCCAGCATAGAGCTGCCCTATGAGATAGAGGAGGGAGATTATTCTTCTTCTGACAGCTATCCTACCAGCCTCTATCCCGCCACCCGCTACAAATATGCCTACAACAATTATCAGTACTATCCTCTTTCTGCGATATACGACAGCAGTTACGACCGCGGCGACATAAACCGCTCCCTGCAGTGCTACAAGCCCGACGTGACTCTCTATATCCAGAACGTGATGAAGATGGTGGCCCAGGACAAGGAGCTCAACGACAGCTGGGACCTCTGGTTCTTCAACTACTACACCGGAGAGGTGGAAGAAGAGGAAGATGACACCGACTACTACAGCAACTACTACAACAACTACCTGTACAATATGTATTATGGCGGTTACGGTGGTTATGGCGGTTATGGCTACGGTGGATATGGCTATGGCGGCTATGGTGGATACGGCGGTTACGGCGGCTATGGCGACTACTACGACTATTACAATATGATGAACTACTACAACTACTACAACAGTCTGTCCAGTTCATCTTCTTCAGAGTCGACAATCTATTACGTCGACTATATAAACTATTGCAAGGGAGCCATTAACGGCAACGGCGCAGAGCGCCATCCCAAATTGTATATCACATATACGGTGATGCAGTAAATCCCTGTGATGATATGCCAAAAGCTCTCATCATAGGTCCCGATTTTTACAATTTCAACGAAGCGGTACGCGCAGCGTTTGCCTCTGCAGGCTATGAAACCCAGGTGCTGAAGTACGGCACTCCGGTGGACCCTTATGACAGCTTTTCCCGCATATCCTACAAACTGACCCGCGACAAGGAGGCGGCCCGGCTCAGGAACCGCCGTCACCGGCAGATTCACTATGCGGCGGCGTTTGACGCCTTCAATCCCGACCTGGTCTTTATACTGAACGGGGAGATACTCAGCACGGACACCCTGGACTTTTTCCGCAAGCGCGCCCGCACTGCCCTCTGGTGCTTTGACAGCGTGCGGCACATTCCGGTGGTGCAGGACCATATAGACCACGTGGACCGCTTTTACTGCTACGACCGCAGCGACATTGAGTTCTACCGCAAAAGCGGCCGCGAGGCCCTGTTCCTGCCGCAGGCGGCCGACACGTGTATCTACCATCCGCTGGAGGGAGTAAAGAAAGATATCGACATACTGTTTGTGGGCGATTTGTACCACTCTCCGCGCCGGCAGCGCTATGTCCAGGAGGTCATCCGGGCTTTCCCCGGCAAGACCGTGAAGGTGGCGGGCATCTACAAGCCGTGGTATAAAGGCCTGAAGGCCGCCCTGTGCGATGTGGACCGCCGCGTCTTCACCAACCGCAATCTGCCGCCGGAAAAGGTAAACGAACTGTACAACCGCGCCCGGGTGGTGCTCAATATCCACAACGAACAGCAGAAAGACGGCGCCAATCCCAAGGTGTTTGAAATCTGCGCCGCCGGGGCATATCAGGTGTGCGACGCCAATCCCTATATCCGCCAGCTTTTCCCCGACGGCGAAATTGGCCTCTACGAGACTCCGGAGCAGATGATTTCGCGTCTTGGGGAAGCTCTGGACAGCGATATGTCGCAAGAGGCGGCGGCCGCCCGGAAAAAGGTGCTCGACGGTCACACTTTTGACGCCCGCATAGCGCAGGTCATACAGGATATAAACCGGTGAGTTTGGAACGCCATTTGTGAGATAATCTCCCGTATAACTGATAATAAAAACACTACATAATTATGAAGGAACTCTTCTTATTGCTGGCACTTACATTTTCCGGCAACGCGCAGGTCTGGTCCGATGAGCCCTACAGGGACTTGTGGGCCAAGGCAGAGGCTGCCATAGCAGAGGGTAAGCCGCAGACGGCGGTGGGCTATCTCACCGATTTGGAAAAGGTCTGCCAGAAGCGAAAGGACGACCTTTCGCTCTATAAGGTGATGCGCACCAAATATGACTGCCTTTGCAAGTACAACTGGAAGGAAGCCAACAAGTATTATCCGCAGTTCACCGCGCTGCAGCGCAAGCTCTTTGACAATCTGGACAAGAACATAGAGCTGTATGCCAACCATTCGGCCGTGGATGCCCTTATCAACGAGAAGATTTCCCGTCTGAAAAGGGATGCCGATATGGCCCGTGACCGCAACGGCAAGCGTTACCGCGAGGTCCGCAAGGTGTGTATGAAGGCTGCCGAGGTTTTCCCCAAATCGGAATACCGCAAGGAGTGGATATCGCTGGTGAACAGTATGGACTCCAAGAATGTGGGCATTGGCAGTATGAAGAGCTTTATCTATCCCGGCGAGACGCTGGAGTTTGAGCTCTCCGGCCGCAACATAGACGAGAGCGAGTTTGCGGTTTACCGCCTGAACGACCGCTATCAGATTGTCGGTTCCGAGCCGCTCAAGAAGATATCCGGCAACGCCCGCCTGGTTTCCAAGCAGCGGATGACCGAATACAAGGGAGAGTACAACATTCCCGAGAGGATCAAGACCGACTTCTGCTTTGGCGACCCCGGTATCTACGTGGTGGCCAACAGTGCCGCCGGCCTTAGCGAATACAATCTGATTTATGTGAGTCGCGTGGCTCTGGCAACCCGCCAGACCGACGGCAAGAACGAGGTCTACGTGGCCGAGGCAAAGACCGGCAAGCCTTTCGAGAATGCCACCATCTATGCCTGGAGCGACTTTTTTGAAGACGAAAACATAAAGGATGGCTTTGTCCGTCCCGGATATCTCTCTCAGAAGGAATACCAGCTGGCCGGTTTCACCCCCCTGACTCAGCAGATATTCTCCAAGAATCAGTATTCCGCAATGATTGTAGCGGATGCCGGTGGTGACAAATGGTCGCCGGCGGTGAATATTTCTGAGGCGGACAATGTTGTCCGCAAAGGCCGCGGCACCGAGACGCTCCACTATATCTACACCGACCGCACTTTATACCGCGCCGGTGACACAGTGCAGTTTAAAATCATAGCCCTGAGCACCGACTACGAGAAGGGCAAGGTGCTCTCCGGCAAGAAGATAAACGTTTCTCTATATGCCCCCACAAGCGACAAGCCTGCCGCAAAGCTGGCGCTTACCACCAACTCTATGGGTTCTGCCGCCGGCAGTTTTGTGATTCCGACGGGTGCCAAGAACGGTTCCTGGAGGCTCAGCTCCGAGCGGGGCGGCACATCTTTTAATGTAGAGGCCTACAAGGATCCCAAATACAAACTGGAACTTGACAATATCCAGGAGATATACAAGTGCGGCGACGCCGTGATACAGATAGGCCGCGTGAAAGGCTATACTGGCGAAGGCATAGCCAACGCCAGGGTAGAGTACACCGTGGAGGCGCTGCCGTATTACTGGAGCAACAAAAACAAGATCATAGCAGAGGGCGAGACCCGCACCGATGCCGACGGTTTCTTTGAGATACCTTTCACCACCGTGGAGCCGGAGAACTCCGACAGCAAGACTGCCCTGCACCGCATTAATGTCAAGGCGGTGGCTCCCGGCGGCGAGACCTGCGAAAACGGCAAGATGCTCACCGCAGCCCGCGAGCCCCTGCAGCTGACTCCCAAGTTTGACGTGGAGTACAGGATGGACACCCTGCTGCTGGTGAACAAGGCCAAGGCACAGACGCTGACCATTTCTGCCCGCAACTTTGACGGCGAAGACCAGCCCATAGAAGGCTGGTACAAACTCAGCCTCAAGGGGCGTGTCCGCAGCGAGGGCAAAATGAAGTTCGGCGACCCCGTTGTGATAGACTTTTCCGGGCTGCCTTCTGGCGAATATCAGCTGGAATATGGCGCCGAGACCCCTGCGGGCAGCCAGCAGGAGAGCTCTTCTGTTGCGCTGCTCTCTCCCGACGACACCGCCTGCCCCGTGAAGCGCGAGATGTTCTTCTATCCCGTGGTGGAGAAGGACGCCATAGACTTTATGGTGGGCACTTCAGAAGACGATCTGTACCTTGAGCTGGAGGTGTTTGACGGCGGCAAGGTAGTGTACCGCAAGCCCTTGCGCCTGCGCAGCGGCGCCCAGCACATCAAGCTGGACTACAAGGCGGCCTGGAACGACCAGGTGACCGTGTCGCTATACGGCATCAAGGATATGAAGGTCATCCAGAACAGCCACAACTTCTCCCGCGAGGTTTCTTCCAACAACTTCGAGATCAAGGTCAGCAGTCTGCGCGACCGCACCACGCCCAACACCACCGAGACCTTTACGGTAGAGGCGCCGCAGAGCGAGATGTTGATCTCTATCTACGACTCCACCTGCGACCGCTACCGCAAGAACAATTTCTATTTCAGCCCGATATATCCCTACCATTCCTCTGCGCCATATATCTGGAGCAACCTGGGCGGCTATCATCATTTTGTCAGAGGCGGCAGGCCAATGCTTATGGCCAAGCAGGCTACCCGGGCCGCCGGCGTTATGGTAGAAGAGGAGGCAATGGCGATGAACGATGCCGTAATGGCCCCGGAAAGCGCTATGGAATATGGGGCGGCGATGGACGAAGAAGCAGTTCCCAGCCCCGACCAGATAGACATCCGCGAAGATTTCTCCCAGACGCTGGCCTTTATCCCGCAGCTGGCGATTCCCGCCTCGGGCAAATCCACGGTATCCTTCACAACCCGCGACGGCCTATCTTCTTTCCGCATTGCTATGCTGGCCCACACCAAGGACCTCAAGAGCGGCACCGCAGAGCGGCAGATTGTGGTGAGCAAGGCGGTCAAGATAGAGTCCTTCGCCCCGCTGTTTGCGATTGAGGGCGACCGGCTGGTGGTCAAGGCCAACGTGGCCAATACCGGCATAGAAACCGTAAAGGGCCGCGCAAGTCTGCGCCTGACAGACGAAGATGACCTGGAGCTGGACATCTACACCAAGGACATAGATATGACCCTCAAGCCCGGCGCCAGCCAGACGGCATCCTGGGAAATAGAGATACCCGAAGGGGTCAAAAAGATAGGCGTGACATCTGTATTCGCGTCTTCCAAGGCCTCCGACGCAGAAAAGCGCCAGATAGAGGTGATGCCGGCGGCCCGCTACATCACTGAGGCCGAATCGTTTGTGATAGGCAGCGGCCGCAACAAAAACAGTTGCATCCGCGACCTCAAGGCCCGTTTCCCCTATCCTGACGCGGTGATCCGCTACGAGGAATATTCCACCAAGGATGCCCTCAAGGAGGTCCTCACCAAGCCGCAGACTCCCAGAGGCGACAATATGATAGAGTGGCTGGATGCCCTTTATGTGAACCAGATGCGCGGCATTTTGCTGGGCGTGGACAGCGTGGACGTGAAGTTCTCCCGCAAGGCGGCCGCCAAGCTCGGCTCCCTGCAGAAGGCAGACGGCGGCTTTGGCTGGTTCCCCTGCTGCTCTTCCAGCGACCTGCTCACGCTGATGTTCCTGGACAAGACCTACTATTTGCGCGAGGTGGGCGCCCTGCCGCGAAACACTACCATCAACAAGCAGATAGAGAAGGCTTTGGCCTATGTGGACAAGAGAGTAGAAGAGATCACCAAGGCCAAGAAGTGGGACTGGCGCGACCTGACTTACTTCTTCGCCGCCCGTATGGAGCATCCCAACATTGCTATGAACGCCAACTCCCAGAAGATGCTCACGGAATATCTCAAGCGCTGCAAGAAAGACGGCTGGCAGGACCTCCCTATAGTGGAGAAGGCCAAACTCTGCACGGTTCTGGAATCTACCGGAGAGCTCAAGCAGATGTTCGCCGTGATGAATTCGCTGCGCGACTATGCCGTGCGCAACGATAATGTGGGCTGCTTCTTCCCCAATGCGGTGATGCCTTTCCGCGGGCTGCTGCACACCGAAATATATGCACACTCCCTGCTGGCAGTGGTGTTTGCCGAAATGGATCAGATGGACATTGCCAAGGGCATTATGAAATGGCTGCTGCTGCAGAAGCACAACCAGGAGTGGAAGAGCAATATGGCCAGCGCCGACGCAATCTTTGCACTGCTGAAATACCGCGCTCCGGACGTGAAATTCGGCGCCGTATACTATACCTACAAGGCCCCGATGCTCTCCGTTAAGGAGTCTGCCAACCAGATCAGCGTGAAACGCTCTTACTGGCGCGGCGGCAAGCAGCTGAAAGATGGCCAGAGGCTGCGCGTGGGCGACAAGATAGATGTCCACTACGACATCTATAACACCGAGAACCGTTCGTTTGTGGTTATGGAGGCTTCGCGTCCCGCCTGCTTCTATCCCAAGGACGAGCGCAGCTACGGCTCTTACTGGTTCTATTGCGAGCGTCTTACCGACCGCACCAAATACTATTTCCAGACTCTGGCAGAAGAGAATACCTCCATTCGGGAGACCTTCTATGTGACTCAGGAAGGCACATTCAACAGCGCCTGGGTTACCATAGAGTCGCTGTATGCGCCCGAATACCGCGGTCACACCGGTGCCTTCAAGGTAGAGGCAGAGGAGTAGCCGATGGTGCTCTACGAGACACTGCAGCAAAGTGCAACGGCCCTTGGCTTCGCCGCTTTTGGCGCAGCCGGGGCCGCTGCTTTGGGCCCCGAAGCCCAGTGCAGGCTTGAAAGCTATCTGGCAGAAGGCCGCAACGCCGATATGGACTATATGGCGCGCAATGTGGAAAAGCGGCTGGACGTCACCCTTCTGGTAGAGGGCGCCCGCACTGTGATGGGTTTTCTGGCCCCCTACGACCATCACGACAACCCCCACGTGGCCTCGTTTGCCCACGGAGAGGACTATCACAAGGTTATCAAAGACCGGATCCACCTGTTTGTCGCTAAGAACCGCGAGGCTTTGGATGCCGCCGCCGGCGGAGAATTTGCCTGCCGCGTGTTCACCGACTCCGCCCCGGTTATGGAGAGGGAGTGGGCGGTGCGCTGCGGCCTGGGCTTCATAGGCTGCAACAATTTCCTTATCAGCCCCACGGCGGGCCTGCGCACTCTGATAGGCATTCTGGTTTGCAACATCCCTTTCGAAGAGATAGACTGTATGCGGCTGCGCCGCCAGAGGGCCTCTATGCCCGAAGACTGCGGCCGGTGCGGCCAGTGCATCGCCGCCTGTCCCACCGGCGCCCTGGATGCCCCGTACAGGCTGGATGCCCGCAAATGCATCTCCTTCCTGACCATAGAGGCCAGGGAGAAGGACCCATCGAATCCGGCGCTGGGCGAACATCTTTATGGCTGCGACTGCTGCCTTGACGCCTGCCCCTGGAACGTGGAGGTCAAGGGTTGGCCAGAGTTCAGCAGCAATGCCGACCGCCTGGCCGACCGCCCCTCCGATATTTTTAGTATATTTGCAAGAACGCGTAAATAAATCTTCTATGAAGTCCATACTTGGCATCGGCAACGCCCTTACAGACATCCTGGCCATCTTGCCGGACAACGAAATCCTGGAGAAATACTGCCTTCCGGTGGGAAGTATGCAGCACGTGGATGCCGACACCGGCAACAAAATCTGGCAGGACTTGAAAGACAAAGGCATAAAGTATGTCGCCGGCGGCTCTGCGGCCAACACCATCAGTGCAGCGGCCATTCTGGGTATGAGAGCGGGCTTCATAGGCAAGGTGGGCAAGGACGACGTGGGCTCGCTGTTCAAGTCAGACCAGGTGCAGGAGGGCATCACCTCTATGCTGGAGAGGGGCAAGGCCCCCAGCGGCAGGTGCATTGTGATTGTGAACGGACAGACCTCCGACCGCACCTTTGCCACCTATCTGGGTGCCGCGCTGGAGCTTGAGCCGGAAGATCTGGACCCCGACAAGTTTGACGGCTATGACTACCTGCACGTGGAGGGTTATCTGGTGCAGAACCAGCGGCTTGTGCGCCGCGCCGTGGAGATTGGCCGCGAAAAGAATATGATTATCTCGCTGGATCTGGCCAGCTACAATGTGGTGGAGTCCAATCTGGCCTTCCTGCACGACATCGTGAAGAATTATGTCGATATAGTCTTTGCCAACGAGGCCGAATCGCTGGCCTTTACCGGCAAGCCGCCGCGCGAGGCGCTGGAAGATATTGCCGGAATGTGCAAGATTGCCATTGTAAAAGAGGGCAAGAAGGGCTCTATGATCAAAAGCGGAGACGATTATCACTTTGTGGATGTGGCTCCGGGCGTGCCGCGCGACGGCACCGGGGCGGGCGATGTCTACGCCGCCGGCTTCCTGTATGCCCACTCGCTGGGGCAGCCGCTGGACGTCTGCGGCAAGGTGGGCAGCATTATC
>JAEEGF010189206.1_pt1 | contig 37384 bp, 22 predicted proteins | sample 9134171 | NCBI WGS metagenome assembly JAEEGF01 (sample SAMN16246542, study PRJNA631951) | gut metagenome | biome: gut microbiome; feature: rumen; material: AP-attached | host: Bos | place: Iran: Karaj | collected 2018-10 | reverse complement strand
TGAAATGCTTGCATCACATATTAGTATTGGGACTTCTGATTGCTGTGATGGTGAGATGTGGAAGTTCTCCTGACTCCCCCGCCTTGACGGGCACCACCTCTCAGAGTGGGACTGCCGCGCTTGAAGCTTTAAAGGAGATAGACTCGCTGATGTGGAAGCAGCCAGACAGTGCTTTGACGGTGATGTTGAAGTTTGCGGCAAGCCCCGAGGCGGACAGCTTGGATGAGTTTGAGGGGTATTATTGCCAGATGCTGATTTCGGAATTGCTGTATAAGAACTATTATGAGCAGAGTAACCGTGAGGAGTTGCTGAAGGCGGTGGATTATTTTGATTCAATAGTTGCAGTGGATGAATATAAGACGGACAGCCGTAGGGACGCACCGCGTGCGTCCGCCAAAAATGCCCAAAACATTGCGTTTTTGGATGCGCGGGCACATTATATCAATGGTGTGGGGTATTATGAGCGGGCCGATGTGGTGAACGCTTGTGAGGAATACCTGAATGCGTTGGAAATGGTGGAAGCACATTTTGAGGAAAAAGAACTGATAGGAGAAATGGCTGTATTTATGAATATTGTTTATAGTCGTTTACTAGAGCTTTTTTCAATTCAGTTTATGATGGATCCTGCTATTGCCTGCGGTGAGCAGGCCTTGGCCTACTGCCAAAAAGAGCCAATGCTATCCCAAAACATACCTATTATTTATTATCATATTGGGAAACAATATGACAAGAAGGGAGACAAGGATGTTGCAATAAACTATTATTCTAAGGCTATAGAAGGTATTTCCAATCCTCAGAATGTTGTGTATAGAAACATTATATCTACCAAAGCTCTATGTGATTATCAAGTTGGATTAGGAACAGAGCAAACTTTGAATGAGATAAAACAGCTTCTTGTCCTTTCAGATAATAATAATGAGCTATTAACTCGATATTTGACTATAGGTGGAATATATTATGAAGAAGGAATATATGATTCGGCGCTAAGATATTTAGAACCCGTGTTTGAGAATAAAGATGACCAAATCTCTCAAATCCTATCAGCGAATTATTTGCGTTTCATTTATGATAGTATTGGTGACCAAGCCAAGTCGAATGAATGTACACGTTTCTTGGCTGATTACAAGAAACCTGAGGGAGAGAACAAGGCTTTGGTCTCGAAACTTGAAGACATGTTCAAGAATTACCAGAATCAAAAGCAAGAGAAAGAGGCGGAAGCAGAAAGAGAAAGGTCTATAAAAAAAACAATAAAAATAATCGTGCCTGTTGCCGTTGTGGTTGTAATAACCATCATTATTTTAGCAAAGCTAAAGAGCAAGAAGCTATTGAAGGAGCAGCAAGAAGAAGCGGACAGGATGCTTGGTGAGACAGAGCAAGAGCACGAAAATGAGTTAAGGCGATTGCAGGCGGAAGCCGAACAACAGTTAGCCGATGCCGAGCAAAAACATCAGCAGAAGGTGGAAGAAATAGTGAAAAGGCATGAAGATGAACTGAAATTACAGAAAGACAAATCGGAAAAAGAGATAGAGAAGACCAAGAAACGGCATGAGGAAGAGTTGGAGGCGGAACGCAGTGCCTACCAGAAGGAACGCGAGGAATTGGAACGAAGCTTACGGCAGAGCAAAGAGAATGTGAACGCTTTGCAAAAAGAACTTGGCCGTAAGCGGACGGGTGCTGCCGAACATTACGCGGCTTTTTTGGAGGAATCCGTGTGTGCCAAAATCAACGGCTTGGTGCGTGATTTGCACATCACCACAAGAAAGCCTTACTCACATTACCATATTAGCCTTGATGACGATACGATTGCACAACTTAGCGAGGTGGTGACAGTGCATTATGGTGAGCTGAAGCCAACCTTACAATGTCTTTACCCAGGTATCAGCCATGAGGATTTGCTGTTGTGCTATCTTTATCTTTTGGGGTTGAGCAACAAGCAGATTGCCGTGTTGCGGCAAAGGGATTATTCCACCGTGCGGAAACAAGCCAAAGAACTGATGGGCAAGTTGAGAATTGATGAAACCGTTAGGGATTATGTTTTGGATGTGGCTGGAGTAGAGGAATTTGTTGAAAAATAATTAACATCCTGCAAAATTCCTTCAAATTCCCGCAAAATTCCCGCACTTTTATTTGGAGGGTAATATCGGAAGGGACTAATTTTGCTGGCGAAAGTTTGAGTTGAAATTATCAATGTTATTAATCTCAAAAGAATAAATGAATAAACATTCAAAAATTAAATAATTATACTATGAAAAAGTTAATGATTACAATGTTAATGCTTCTGTCTGTATTGCAGATGGTCGCACAAAATGTGAACAAAGATTCGCATGAATATCTTCCTCTTATAGAAGAAAACAAGCAGTGGAACGTCTGTTACAACGTTGCTGACTACTACGAATATACAAGAGCTTACAAATGGTTCGGAGAAGACACTGTGATTAATGACCTGACATATAAGATAATATATGCAAGCGAAAAGAACAGTCCATATCAATGGCAGATTGACTGCTTTATGAGGGAAGATCCAGCAACTCATAAGGTTTACCACAGATACACTAATTCCCAATATGAACTACTTGCATACGACTTTAACCTGAATGAAGGCGAAACTATTTTTTCCGATTTGGAGCCATCTTATTATCTTGTTGTCCAAAGTGTAAATGACACTACTCTTGAAGATGGAATAACAAGGAAGAAAATAGAGCTGGCATGGGACGGATACATAGAGGAGACATGGATAGAAGGTATCGGAAGCACCACGGGTGTCACACATGGTATGAAATGGTTTTTAGATGGATATAAAAGTTTTCTTACGTGCATGACTGTAAATAATGAAATACTATATCGTGATAATGCTTCGGAAAACTGCTGGAGACAAGGAACTTTAGGAATTGACGACATTGACAAGGACGACTTTTTGATTTATCCTAATCCTGCCAGGGAATACACATATATTGATTTCGGCGGCAGCTTGTCGGGAGAGATGGAAATCTACGGCATTACCGGAATGCTGGTGACGAAACGTGAATATAACGGAGAAGCATTAAGGCTTGATCTTACTGGTTTACAGCCGGGCGTGTATTTCGTAAGGTTAGGCAACGCCACTATGAAATTCGTAAAAATGTAAACATTCACAATGGGCAGATGCGACATTCACATCTGCCCATTTTAATTAATCAGGAAATTGAAACCTGTCTTACCCTGAAAATAAATGACACTTTGGGGAGCTCATCGTTATTACAAAACACCTCAACCCCTGTGTTACAATGAGTTGGAATGGGGGTTATTAAGTTTAGCGGACAGTAATATTAAAATCCATTTAAAATGAAAAAATTACTTTTATTCTTGGCGATGGTTTTACTGTCAGCCAGCGGATTTGCGCAGCCATACAGGTCTTATTTCGGCAATGAATACACTAAATGGTCAGTCTTTTCTGCAGTTATTGATGCTGATTATACTATGGAGTGTGCGTCACGTCCTGATGCAACCATAGTGTTAGATAGTGTAACTTATTATAAACTTGCGGTATTTAAAATTATGTTTCCGGATACTTGGTCAATAAATGTCAATGACAGCTATTTTGATCGATATTTCCTTGCGAGCAATCATTATCTTAGAGAAGATCAGACCACCGGAAGACTGTATCTCAGAACCTCATCGGATACGGAAGAGTTTATAGTTTCTGACATGAGCCTCAAAGTTGGAGATTCCATACGGGTTTATGACCGTGACGACGACCCACTGCCATTTTTTAGGGAGTGTTTGGTTTACAATGATGATATTCCGTATGCCGTGGTGGACAGCGTGTATTATGCCGATGGATTGAAACATATACATACATCCGCAATGTTTGAAGCCCCTGGTGATTATATGAATCTTGAATTTATCGAGGGAATTGGATCAAACATAACACCAATTCTGAATTATTATCACAGCCCGTGGGGAATGTATAATGCAATACTCTGCTATGAAAATGAAACGTACTGGAAACATTTTTTTGGGATTATTGATACATGCTTCTGGGTGCCCACCGCCGGAATAAACGATATAAAGCAGGCAGAAATCAAGGTTTATCCGTCACCAGCCGAAAAATACATATATGTGGATTCCGATAGCCGGAATAAGTATGAAATCATAATAACCAATATATTAGGACAAGTCGTGAAAGATATTTCATTTGAAGGTACACGTACATCAATTGACGTAGCAGATCTTAAATCCGGTATCTATTTTGTGAAATCAGGAGATTCAGTGGTTAAATTTGTGAAGTTGTAGGCTATTGTAGGGCTGTCACATTGTGGCAGCCCTACAGGCGAATTGACAATACGGTTGCCGTGATACGACAGCCCTACAAATCATCATGTTGAGAGAAGCCGTAAGGCTATAACAAAAAATGCGAGTATATGTAGGCAATTACATGCCAGGTTCGTTCTTGGCCTGCTCCATTGCACTGAATTTCAATGAATTCTTTCTAAGACGATAATTTTCCAGACGGTTTATCGTCAAGTCTTTTGCAAGGTACATCGCACAACGCAACGGTTGTGTGTTGACTATGTTCTTGCCGGCCTTTTCATAATCGGCTTCGCAGTAAGGTTCTGTCACCACGAATGGAAGTCCTGCCGTATAAACGGCACCCTCACGGCCATTCAGGAAGGCAAAGATTGTAGTCGCCTGCTGCTCATAAATGGTAAGAATTGCATCAAAAAGCCTGAATTCACTTTCATTGAAAAGATATGAGGTGGAATAGGGTCCGTAAGCGAAAATTTTGTCAGAAGCGACAGTTTGGATGGCCTCAGTGATGATGCGTTCCTCGTCTCCTCCGATGTACTGTCCCATTTCATTAAGCGGATTTACTGAAATCACAGCTATACGCGGGAAGCTTATCATAAAATCGTTTTTAAGGATATGGTCAAGATGACGTATTTTATTGCATAAGAGCGAAGCAGTCAGGTGACTATTGACATCACTAAGTTGGATGTTGCTGGTTACGGAAGCAATCTTATATTCATCTTTGCAATAAATTCTGAAAAAATTCTCGGCATTAGACTTTTGTGCAAAGAAAAAACTGTTGCCTTTGAAATCAGGAGCCGTATTCTTAAGCAGTCCCTGAGATATCGGGCAGCACACAATAGAATCTATCGCATGAGCTTTAATGGCATCGTATGAGGCATTCAGCGACCTAAGGGCAAGCTCGGCTGCTGACTCAGACTGCACACCCAATGTAACCTTATATTCATCAGAACTGATATTGATAAGATTAGCTTTGCAGGGTGTAATTTCATTGTTTTTTGCCGATGCGAAGGAAAAGCTTTCGCATTTCAGCATTTTTCTGAAATACGAGACAAGTTTGGATGAGCCGAATAATACGGGTGTAAAGAGTTCGCCGATTGATTCATCGGACAGGGTGTTGATTATCATTTCATACGAAATGCCATTATAGTCACCCTGTGCGATGCCAATCCTGATAGAGTTGTTTTTCGATGGTTTGTGGTTTTGTTCCATGTATAAATAATTTGGTTTTATTTCCCCTCTTCCTTCGGCTTGATGTCCTTCGGCTTCATCTGCGGGAACAACAGGACATCCTGGATGGAATGGGAGTCTGTCATAAGCATGCACAGACGGTCAATTCCGATGCCGAGGCCGGATGTTGGCGGCATACCGATTTCAAGAGCGTTGAGGAAATCCTCATCGACCACCATAGCTTCTGTATCACCGCGTTTACCCAAATCAAGCTGTTCTTCAAGACGTTCACGCTGGTCAACAGGATCATTGAGTTCGGAGTAGGCATTGCATATTTCCTTACAGTTGCATACTGCCTCGAATCTTTCAACGAGACCTTCGCTGGAACGGTGTTTTTTAGCCAAAGGTGACATTTCGATAGGATAGTCAGTAATGAATGTCGGCTGTATGAGTTTGCCTTCGCATGTCTCCCCGAAGATTTCATCTATGAGTTTGCCTTTGCCCATTGTAGGGTCAACTTTCACTCCGAATCTTTTAGCAACTTCAACTAATTGTTTTTCATCCATCTGTGAAATGTCCACACCTGTAAAATGCTGTATCGCCTCATACATGGTGTATCTCTTCCAAGGGCGTTTGAAACTGATAATCTTTCCATCGACCTCAATGTCAGTTGTGCCGTGAAGGTCCAATGCTATACGTTCAACCATCTGTTCCACAAGGTCCATCATCCAATAGTAATCCTTATATGCCACATAGAGTTCCATCTGTGTGAATTCCGGATTATGGAAACGGTCCATACCCTCATTTCTGAAATCCTTTGAAAATTCATAAACACCGTCATAGCCTCCGACTATCAGTCTCTTGAGGTACAATTCATTTGCTATACGCAAATAGAGAGTCATGTCGAGAGTATTGTGGTGAGTTTTGAAAGGACGGGCAGCGGCACCGCCATAGAGAGGCTGAAGTATAGGGGTTTCAACTTCAAGATATCCTTTCTCGTTCAGAAAGTTGCGCATCGAGTTGATTAAAGCGGTTCTTTTAATGAATGTGTCACGAACTTCAGGATTGACTATCAAGTCAATATAACGCTGGCGATAGCGAAGTTCAGGATCAGAGAAAGCATCGAAGACATCACCGTCCTTCATCTTTACAACAGGCAACGGAGTCAGTGATTTGGAAAGGATTTTAAACTCCTTAACATGAATTGATATTTCGCCAACTTTGGTAATGAAGACAAAGCCTTTAACGCCAATGATATCACCGATGTCGGTAAGTTTTTTGAAGACGGTGTTATACATGGTCTTATCTTCACCCGGGCAGATTTCGTCACGTGTGATGTAAAGCTGGATTCTGCCTTTGGAATCCTGGAGTTCTACAAATGAGGCAGCACCCATAATACGGCGGCTCATTATTCTTCCCGCAATGGACACATTTTGGAACAGAGTGTTGTCCTGCGGATATTTCGACTTTATTTCAGCCGAGTTGCAGTTTACTTCGAATAACTCTGCAGGATAAGGATTTATACCTAATTCCCTTAATTTATCTAATGTTTGTCTTCTGATTATCTGTTGTTCGTTTAATTCCATGATAGATTTGATAATTTGAGTGATTATTCATTAATTGCCTTTTGTTCGTCATCCGTTAAATCGCTTGACCATGGAAAACCGTACAGTCCCTGCATAAGTCTTGCAGTTTTCTGTTCAGGAGTCATGGCTTCATATTCTTCACGTGCCTTACGGTATCTTTCTGCTTCTTCGGATCTTATCCTTTCATATTTAATTTCAAGCCAGCTTTTGAGGAAAGGTTCTGCCACTGAAGGGAACAATTGGAGCAGGAGCATGTCACGTTCGCTTTGGGCAGCTCTTTCACCTCCGTATTCAGGCAGCGGCGGATTTGCAGGTTCCTTATAGTCCTCTTCCGTAAAAGGCTGCTCCTTTTCGTCACCACATATCAATTTTCTGAATTCAGGATCCACAGGAATAGGAGTTTCACCGTATTTGCCCTTTACAAGGTTGATATACTGAACCGAATTGTTGGTATAGAACGACAGTCCCTTCGATTTGTCAACAACACAGTTTACAGCCTCTCCACCAACAATCTGGCTTGTAGGCGTTACCAATGGAGGACAGCCTGCAGCGATGCGGACAGTCGGAACTGTCAGCAGAACCTTGTCAAGCAGATTGTCCAGACCAAGGGTTTTCAGTTGGGCTCTCATGTTGGAATACATACCACCAGGGATTTCAGCATTTTTTACCATCTCGTTAGGAGCAGGATAATCGTAATAGTTCTCTATCTTATGAACATAGTCGAGCAATTCAGCCTCATTATTCTTCTTTGCAGCCTCAATCGCCTTGTCGAAATATTCGTCAACTTCCTTTGGAAGTTTTGACAAATCGGTAATATCCAGCTTTTTAGGAAGTTTGTCCCTATAGTTGTCAAATTCAGAAAGTTCCCTTCTTATCTCATAAAGCACATCGCTGAGTTTTGAGATAACCTTAGGATTGCCATCGATTTCGATACCAAGCTTCTTGGCAAACACATAAACAAATTCATAAGGAGGTGCAGCAGTGCCGCCACCGAAAGGTGTCACTGCAGTATCAACTATATCAGCACCGTTGAGTATGGCCATCAAAGCTGAAGCAACACCATATCCCGGTGTGCAGTGGGTATGATAGTCAACTGGCAGTTGGCAGTTTTCCTTGAGTGCTTTCACAAGTTCAGCTGCAACATGCGGCGAAACCAATCCTGCCATATCCTTTATGGTAATCATGTCGGCACCGAGTTTTTGCAATTTCTTTGCCTTTTCAACAAAATAGTCTATCGTAAATATTTTTCCTGGAAGTTTCTTGCGTGAGAAATATGCCTGCAAACGTTGTTTGCGGGTGAATTTCGGATCGACCGTATAGCATATCGAACAATCGGCAATACCGCCATTCTCCTTGACATACTTTATGGTTGAAATCATGTTGTTGGTATCGTTAAGGCAGTCGAAGATACGCATTATGTCAATGCCGCTTTCTATTGCATTCCGGTTAAAGCCCTCAATGATTTTGTCAGGATAAGGATTGTATCCAAAGAGGTTTCTTCCACGCGACAATGCCGTAAGTTTGGAACTGTCGCCAATGACCTCATTGATTTTTTCGAGTCTGTGCCATGGGTTTTCATGAAGATAACGCATGACAGAATCAGGGACTGCGCCCCCCCACACTTCCATTGCGTAGAACTTTGCCTCCTTGAACAGTTCAAGTGTTCTGTCAACTTGAGATTGGTTCATACGGGTAGCAAACAATGACTGCTGACCGTCACGAAGTGTCAAATCGCGGATTTTCAGATGTTTGTTCATTTATTTGTTGTCGTAAAAGATTTCTGCTAATATTTTGCAAAGATAGTTATAATTGCTATTTATGTCAAATCTTATGACGGAAAAAAGTCATTTGACATGTGATGCAATATCAGCAAATTCTTCCGGTGACAACGTTTCAGGACGACGGGCAAGGATTTCCATGTCAGGCAGACTGTAACACTTCAGGGAATTGCGCAATGTCTTGCGTCTTTGGCTGAAAGCGGTTTTTATGATTCCCGTATATAAAGCCTCATCAACACCGATATCCCTGACATCATTGCGGACAAGTCTGATGACGCCGGATTTCACTTTTGGCGGTGGAAAAAAACTGCCTTCATTGACGGTGAAACAATATTCGCATTTATACCATGTCTGCAGTAGGACACTAAGAATGCCATAAACCTTGCTTCCGGGAGGCGAAACAATACGCTGCGCCACTTCTTTCTGGAACATTCCTGAAATACAGTCAACATAATCCTTGTATTCCAGAGCCTTGAACAAAATTTGAGATGATATATTATAAGGATAATTCCCAATTATCTGAAAATGAGCATCTTTGTCAAACAATTCAGATATATCCATTTCGAGAAAGTCACCGAGGATGAATTCATGGGAATGGTCGGGGTACATTATGTTGAGATACTCTATTGACTCTTCGTCAACATCAACAGCTTTGAGATTGAGACAGCGGTCGAACAGCTGTTTTGTCAGGATTCCCTTCCCCGGTCCGATTTCGATGACATTGGGACATTCTGGCAGAACCAAGTTGCTGATTTTCCGGGCAATACCCTGGTCTGTCAGAAAATGTTGCCCAAGCCGTTTTTTAGGTGAAACATTCATCTCAGTTTGTCTGCTGATGAAACATAGGGACATAGATGATATCATCCTCCGGTGCGATGACATTGACGCTTTTGTCACCCCGCAATTCTCTGAACTTTTCGCGTGCGGAGACTGCAAAAACACTGTCGGAATAGTTCAATACAATTTTTTCATAAAGCGACTGTGCCTTTTCCTTATTGTCGAGATAGCGTTCATTGATGAAAGCGCGTGTGTAAAGAGCCTCGTCTGCTATGATTTCATCCGGATATTTCTCCTCTATGATGCCAAGAAGACTGTCGGCCTCGGCAAATTTGTGTTTTTCGATATAAATTACTGCCTTTTTATAGAGAGCATCATCTTCGACAGGACTCCACGCATTGACATTTGACGCAGAATCGAGATAGCAGAGAGCCTTGTCATATTCTTTGTTGAATACTGCAAAATCGGCTTGTGAAAAGTATTTCAATGCAAGGGACACTGAATCCTCCGTTTTGTTGTCCTTAATGAACAGACTGAGTTGCATGGCATCATTGGCGATAAGTTTTTCCGTTGAAGCTTTAAGGACGTCAAGTTTGGTTTCAGCCCATCCAAATTCTCCCAAATAATACGAAACCAACGCATTGCGATATTTTGCCTCATGCCCCAAGGGTTCTTCTTTCAGTGATTTTTCAACCTGCGAATATAAAAGAATGGCTTCCCACGGGTCACCAGAGGCAATTCTGATGTCACCAAGAGCCAATTTTATTTTTGCAATTTCCAAGGATTTTTTCGTGGTTGAGAGAAGAGATTCAAGCATTTCAGCGGCGGAATCATAATCATGGAGATAAAACGCCTTCAGGTTTGCTGCATTGATGATGGTGGGCAACATTTCAACCGACATCGAAGTCTCGGCGAGAATGTCGGAAAATTCCTTGTCGAGCCGGTTCAGCTGTTCCTCGGTAATATTCTCACTCGTTTTAAGTTGTTCGAAAGCCATGTCCGAAAGACCTATCTTGGCTTCACGGACTATGGCCGGGTTGTCGTTTTTATATTGGTCAATAACGTAATTATAAGCCTGTTCGGCTATTTTGAAATTGTCATTCAAAAAACAAGTGTTGGCAAATTCGAGCACATCCTCACCACCGCCCTTTTCGAGTCTGTCGAGTGCCTTGACCTGACGGAAAGCGAGTTCAAAATCCTTCACCTGAACAGAATACCAAAGCATCATTTCGCTGTACAGAGTAATGTTAGGATGCTTTTGAGTACGTGCAAGCAGTTCTGAACGTATGGCATCGGAAATGGTGCCGTCAGGGTCATTTGACATATAATTCTGAAACGTGGAATAAGTCCTGTTAAGGTTTTTAGGGTCATAGACAATATAATCGACCATCTCTCTTGCCATGTTCGGGTAATCTTTGTCAAGATAATAGCAATGGGCTATGTTGAAACAGAAAAATGAAGGGCTTTGTAAGAGCTCCCTACCCTTCTGATAAACCTTGATGGCATATTTATATTCGCTTATGCTGGTGAAGGAATTGGCAAGAGCATATATTTCATTTTCATCAGCAGAGAGGTTTTTCAATGCATCATCGAAGATTTTGTAGCCCTTGTTAGGACTGCCGTTGATAATATATACGTAGCCTTCATCGACCTGATATTTCAGACGGTTGGTTTTTTTAGCTGATTTCCCGGCTTTTTTGGCAAGTTGGAGAGCTTCATCATACTCACCGGAGCCGATGAGGGAATAGAAATAATACCTGTAGTTAGTATAGTTGGGATTTTTGGCGTACAGTTTTTTGTACATTTCAGCAGCCTTGACGTAATCTCCTGAGACATAATACTGTATTGCCAGTTCGTCATCAGTTTTGTCAGGCTCCACCGGTGTGCCGAGCGGATCGTAAATTTCAGCAGGCGCAATAATCTTGTTGTTATCATTCTTCTTGTTGTCCTGACAGAAAGAATGAAGAGGTAAAAGGATGGTCAGAGAAGCCACCAACCATCCATATAGAAAATTCTTCAGTTTGAAAAGCATTGTTATTTTATCATATTGCAGCCCATGTAAGGCACGAGAACATCAGGAATGCGGATTCCATCTGGTGTCTGATTGTCTTCGAGAAGAGCGGCGACAATACGTGGCAGGGCAAGAGCGCTGCCATTAAGCGTATGAGCAATAACAATCTTGTTGTCAGCGGTTCTGTAACGCAAATGAAGTCTGTTTGCCTGGAAAGATTCGAAATTGGAAACGGAACTTACCTCAAGCCATCTCTTCTGAGCTGCAGAGAAGACTTCAAAGTCGTAAGTCAGTGCAGAAGTGAAACTTATATCACCACCACATAGTCTGACAATTCTGAACGGCAGACCCAACGCGCGGATGAGACCTGCAACATGTTCAACCATTTCATCGAGAATTTTGTAGGAATCTTCCTGACGGCTGATTTCAACGATTTCCACCTTGTCGAACTGGTGCAGACGATTGAGACCGCGGACATCCTTACCGTATGAACCCGCTTCACGGCGGAAACATGCGGAATAAGCAACTCTCTTTATCGGCAGATCCTCTTCTTTGACGATGACATCCCTGAAGATGTTGGTCAGAGGGACTTCAGCTGTAGGAATAAGATATAGATTATCAATTTCACAGTGATACATCTGCCCTTCCTTGTCGGGCAACTGACCGGTACCGAAACCGGAAGCTTCATTGACGACCAGCGGGGTTTCATATTCCGTAAAACCATTCTCAATGGCAGTATTGAGGAAAAATGTCACAAGAGACCTTTGAAGACGAGCGCCAAGGCCGCGATAGAACGGGAAACCGGCACCTGTGACTTTGTTGCCGAGTTCAAAGTCAATGAGGTTGTATTTCTTGGCAAGATCCCAGTGGGGAAGAGCATCTTCCGGAAGATTGGGGATTTCCCCTTCCATTTTTACAACAACATTGTCATCAGCATTCTTCCCTTCAGGAACGAGGTCGCACGGTGTATTGGGCATCTCAATTATGAGCTTGTTGATTTGGTCCTGCAATGAGTCGAATTTCTCACTGAGCTCTTTGCTGAGTTCCTTAAGCTCTGTAGTTTTAACCTTCAGAGCTTCAGCTTCCTCACGCTTGCCTGTTTTGTACATTTTGCCTATTTCAGCGGCAAGACGGTTTGACTCGGAAAGGGTACTGTCGAGTTTGGCCTTAGCCTCTCTTCTGTCTTTATCAAGTAATATGATTTTGTCAACGATTTCGTCGGCTTTAAAATGCTTTTTTGCGAGTGCCTTCACTACGGCATCTCTGTTTTTCAAAATTTCATTAAGCTGCAGCATGATTATTTTAAATTTAACCTGCAAAGATAGATAAAATAAATAATTTATCCGTAACAGATTATTGATTAATTATTTCATTGGAAGACACAGAAATCCACCCGTAACCGTTGATGTGGCAGGTCACCGTCGAATCATCGGTTTTTCCGATTCCGAGGAAATCCCATACATGACCGGTAAGATTGATGGTTATGTCAACGGGATAATGGTTGAAATTTACCGCGACAAGTATGAATTTGTCTTTGATATTTCTTAGGAAGGCATAACACTTCATATCGTGCAGATGCCGGTTAATCCACATAAGGTCATAGAAAGAGCCTTCGGAGATTTCATCGTTGTCGGATACAAAATGAAGTATTTCCGAATATTTGGCACGCAATGACTTTTCGGAATCAGTAAGTTTTTTATCGTTAAATTTACCCTCGTTGTTCCATCTTTTGATTTTATCGATGCACCAGTAGTCAAAGATAGTGGTTTTACCGTCATCTTTGCTGAAGCCGCAGCTTCCGTTGGCGTTTTCACCCAACTCCTGACCAAAATAAACCATAATGGGACCTTTATGCATTAGGGCAGAAACCACAAAGGCAGGGATTGCGCTAAAAGGATTTCCGGCAAATTGATCTGAGGCTATGCGTACTTCGTCATGATTTTCAAGGAACCGCAGCATACTGTCATTGCAGCAGCCAGTCCGCTGCCAGCTTCGGGTTATGGCATCAATACCAGCCTGATGACGGATTATCGCCTTAAGGCTGTCATACATGTCAACTTTGTCATAGAGGTAATCAAATCCTGCCTGCAGAAATTCTTGATACAAGTCAGGTTTATATATTTCAGCGATAAAAACGGCATTGGGGTATTCGGTTCTTATTTCGGCTATGACCCATTTCCAAAATTCCACCGGCACCATTTCAGCCATATCGCATCTGAACCCGTCAACCCCCTTGTCAAGCCAGAATTTCAGCACCTTGTGCATATTGGACCACGTCCGGGGAATAGGGACAAAATGCTTTGAATTGTCAGAGATATCGACTCCGTAATTCAATTTTATTGTATCATACCAACTGTCGATTGGAGGCGTGGCGCTAATCAGGTCATTACCAGTCACTTTTGCAGGAAATTCCATATATGACAAAGTCTTGTCATAGAATTGTTCATAGACCTCGCGCGGAAGTGTAAGATACTCATTTTGAATATAATAGAACATATTATCTTTTTCAAAGAAATAATCCGTCCTATCCGTACAGCCTTTAAAAGATTCCATATTATACTGTCGTGAGACGTGGTTAGGAACAAAATCGATGATGACATTCATCTCCAATCCATGGATTCTGTTTACAAGGCGTTTGAATTCAATCATGCCTTTATCTGCATTTACTGCAAGATCGGGGTCAACCTGAAAGTAGTCGGTTATAGCGTATGGTGAGCCAGCTTTACCCTTGACAATCAGAGGATTATTGGCTGGGAAGCCCTCATATCCTGTTGTAGTGGCATGACGGATTATGCCGGTAAGCCAGATATCCGTTGCACCGAATTCGCGGATAGACTTAAGGGCTTTATTGGTAATATCATTGAATTTGCCGCATCCGTTTTCAATGATTGAACCATTGAAATGGTTACGGTCATTAATATTGCCGAAGAGTCGGGGCAACAATTGGTATATTATATGCTTCATTTGAAAAGATTATGGCGCAAAGTGAAATTATCGGGCATTTCCATATCATAAAGTCTGTGACGCAGAAATTCACCGAGGTCTTTGCTGTTTTTGTATTCTGCCTGTTCTTCCACGGAAATGATTTCACCGATACCAATACGTTCCTGTTTGTTTTTTTTGTTGAAGAACTCACGAGGCAGGCGTAACACCCTGATTTTCCAACTGATAACTCCTAACCAATAGTAAAACATCGAGTTATGGTCGAAAAAACGAACAGGAATGACAGGGCAATGTGATTTCTGAATCACTCTGATGATAGTATTATGCCACTGTCGGTCCTTAATTTCACGTTTCCATACGTTGAGGTTGGAAACCGCGCCTGCGGGGAATAGTCCGAGAGGATGTCCATCCTTAAGATGGGACAGAGTTTGGTATAGTCCGGAGATGCTGTCCTTCTGCACACCCTTCGTGGAATTGGTATTGGGGATGACATTGATGAAACTCGGGCTGAGTTTGGCAATCATCGAAATAATCTTATTGACGATGATTTTATAGTCACTGCGTAAATGGCCGAACAAGTCAACAAGGATAATACCGTCAAGGCTTCCATACGGATGATTGCTGATGGTAATGAAGTTATCGGGTAGGTTTTTAAGTCTTTCCGCATTACCTATCTTATAATCCATATTGATATCATTAAGCAGGAATTGGGCAAAATCAGGACCCAGCAATTCACCGCCCCTGTCATATATATCGTTCACCTTGTCGAGTGCTGTGAATCTCATGAGAGATTCAGCGGTCTTTTCACTGATTTTCGGAACAAATTCGGCAAGTTGTCTGGCAGTTATTACAGGCATAAATCATTTCTTTTTATCTTTTTCACTATCTTTATCCTTTGGCATAGGGTCCATTTTGCTGTATTCCATAGCATCTTTTACAATTGTAAAGACATAAAAGACAGTTAGAATTATCACGATAGCCGAAACGACATAATCCATTAAAGTGAAAATCATAGTTTTGCCGAAAATGGTCACAGGGGAGGAATATTCGCGCAAAGGACGGATTAGGGCGAAAGCCGCATTCACCAATATTACGATCAACCTGAACTCTGTAGGTCCCAGACCCGCGTATGTAAGTCTGAATTCATTTTTAAGATGGGCATCGACTGTGACATTGATAGTCAACATAAGATAGACAACCAGTGCCAGCAGGGTGATATCAAAACGCATAAGCACCGACAACCCTGCCCCCATAAACATGAGGCATTCATTGATGATGTCCATAGTATGGTCAAAATAGAAACCATATATAGGACGTTGAGTATGGCGGACACGTGCGAGAGTACCATCAAGGGAATCGCCAAACCAATTGACAATCAGCCCAAAAGAACTTAGCCATAAAAAATTGATATTGACATGGGTAAGTATATATCCGAGAGCCACTATAAACGCACCAATGGTTCCCAAAATGGTAAGATAGTCTGATTTGACCCATCGCGGCATTCTTTCAGCCATCCATATAAGTGCTTTGCGTTCTAATCCGTTCAGGATAGAAGTCTGTATTCTTTTGGAGTGTTCAGATTTTTGACGAGCCATAGTCAAGTTTTTTTAAGTATGTCCTTGCACGTTTGTGTACTACTGATTCATAAGTCTTCCAGAAGTTCTGTATTTGTATGTTATCTTCCAATTCACGAGTACTTTCGACATATTTGTAACCGTTTTTTATCATATTTGGAAGTATTCTTGCCACTATCATAGCAGTAACTCCTTTGCTCCTGTATTCCTCGTTGACGGCAACAAGAAGAGAATCCATAATATCGTTATGTTTCAATGCCTTGAGAATATGGATAAAACCGAACGGGAAAAGACGTCCGCGGTTTTTCTGCAAAGCCTTGGCGATATCAGGAACACAGATTCCAAAACCTACAACCTTCTCATTAGCATCGAGAATCACGGAACAATACTGGACATCGATAAACTTGAAAAACTGGTTTTTCAAATCTTCACATTGTCCGGATGAAAGTATGGAATACCCATGCAGAGCGGAATAAGCGCGGTTCATGCACTCAAAAATACCATCGGCATATCTCAAGATATCACTATGTTTCTTTAATTCCCCATGATGCAGGTTATATCTTTCTGCAACCAAATCATTTGCCCGCAGAATCCGTTCATCAACATTATCAGGGACTTTTATGAAACGCTCAACATAGTTGGTAGTCGGAACCAAACCTGTAGCAATAAGTAAAGGCTCATAATAAGGATAATTGTATTTCCCGTACGGGGTCGCGATTTTGTCGAAACCCGCAACAAGCACACCTGCGACATCAAACTCGAGAAATCCGTAAGGACCTTCTATCTCCTCCATGCCCTTTTCCTTGGCATAATTCTCAACAGTCTGAATCAAAGCATTTACAACATCCTGTGAATCTATGAAATCAATAAAACCAAATCTGCAGATTTTACTTTTAACAAAATCGTTATACCTATGATTAATGATGCCGGCAATTCGTCCCACTATATTATTTTTCTCATCATACGCGAGCCAATATTTTGCTTCACAAACTTCGAAAGCGCGATTCTTTTTAGGATTCAATGTATCTCGGTCAGCACTTTCAAGTTGAGGGACATAATACTGATTATCGGCATACAATACATTCGGAAAATGAACGAATTTCTTCAATTCACCTGCCGAATTAACTTCTTTAATCTGTATAGTCATATAAACAATTTAAACTGCAAAGATAACCATTAATATTCAAATTATCGTTTTTTAGCCTGTCTTTTATCTTTCTGAATGGAAAAACACACATCTTTTCAAAATATATTTTACTGATTTACAACACATTAACAATATTGGACCTTAGTATTTCAAATTTTTTGAAAAAATTTCCATGAAAAAGTGCGACGAATTATAAAAAAATACTACTTTTGCAAGCGACAATTTGTCAAGGCGTCGTAGCTCAGTTGGTAGAGCAGAGGACTGAAAATCCTTGTGTCACTGGTTCAATTCCAGTCGATGCCACAAAGACTGAGGGGCTGCTATGAATATAGTAGCCTTTTTTTGTATAAACATTATCATTTAACATTACTCAAATCTCACAAAATGAAAATCAAAAAATTATTAATCATCTGCATTGCCGCAATAACTTTGGTCGGCACATCATGCTCAAGTTCAAAGAACAATTTGAACGTTTCAAATCTTGTCAACAAGGCATACTCCTACATTTCCAAAATCAACAATCTGCTGAGCAAAATCCCAAAAGATTGCAACATTCTCAACATCGATGCAATAAAGGACAACACAGTGGTTTCATTGAATGACGTTACAGATCTTCTTAACCAATCCACAACAATTTACAACAAGTACAAAGATGAGACCACACGCTCATCCATTTCACTTAACGACATTTTGAATCTGATTACCTCCCTGCACTCAACAGAAAACAGTCTTGCAACACTCAAAACACAATTTGACGGTGCAAATTCACAGGTCAAGAATCTCACCAAGACACAAAGCCAGCAAGCAAGCGAATCGCTCGACTTCATTAAAAATGGTCTTAACCTCGGTACAAGTTCCGTCACAGAGACAATCAGCTCATTAAATTCAATTATTTCTGCTCTTAAAGGCAATTAATTTATCGCACAATTTCCAACAAAATAGTACCTTTGCCAAAATTTTACTATCATGTTATATTCAATGACAGGTTTTGGCAAAGGTATTTTTAATTTCAATGACAAAAAAATCACCATTGAAATCAAATCGCTCAACAGCAAGCAATTAGACCTAAACACCAAAATACCAAACAGATACAGAGATAAAGAACTCGACTACAGAAACATCATTTCAAAAGGCCTTTCACGCGGCAAAATTGATATGACCATGAAAGTCGAATCAACCGACAATAGCAACGAGTTCTCCATCAATATCGAAACTGCAAGGAAATATCTGGAGGAAATCCAGAAAATCGAAACATCTTTAGACATCAGAAGCAAGGATTACACTGCCATTCTGATGAATTTGCCGGGAGTGGTCAATGCAAAGGAGGAAGATGAAGTCCAACAGGCTGAATATGACGCAATTATGTCAGCCCTCAACGAGGCTGTTGAAAATGCCAACAAATATCGCCGCGATGAAGGAAAAATCCTCGAACAGGATTTCATCAAAAGAATAAACCTAATAATCAATTATCTGTCTCAGATAGAGCCTTTTGAAAAAGCAAGAACAGAAAATATCAGAACCCGCATCGTTACCGATCTTTCAAATGTCAACATCGATTATGACAAAAATCGTTTCGAACAGGAAATGATATATTATATAGAAAAACTTGACATCACCGAGGAAAAAGTCCGTCTTGCAAACCATTGCGACTATTTTCTAAAAACCTTGGAGGGTAATGAGTCACAAGGAAAACTGCTGACATTCATTTCACAGGAGATAGGCAGGGAAATCAACACGATAGGTTCCAAGGCCAACAATATGGAAATCCAGCAGATTGTGGTAAAAATGAAAGACGAGTTAGAGAAAATAAGAGAACAATTAGCCAATATCCTATAATCATGGCCAACAACAGAAAAATGATAATAGTCTCCGCCCCATCGGGAGCCGGAAAAACAACGATAGTTAAATATCTTCTTGCCAACATACCGAATCTCACTTTTTCGGTATCAGCATGCAGCAGACCAAAACGCCCAAATGAAATTGATGGCGTAAGCTACTATTTCATGAGTATTGAAGAATTCAAAGCCAAAATACAAAACGATGAATTCGTGGAATGGCAACAAGTCTATGAAAACAAATATTATGGCACTCTCAAATCTGAAATAGAACGTATATGGGACCTCAACAAATACATTGCATTTGATGTTGATGTATTAGGAGCATTGAATATCAAGAAGTTATACGGCAGCAACGCATTGTCGATATTCATAATGCCTCCATCACTGGAGGTTCTCGAACAACGCCTCAGAAACCGTAACACCAATAGCGAGGAAGATATAAGACAACGCCTTCAGAAAGCAAAATTCGAAATGTCATTCAGCGACCAATTCGACAATATAATAATAAACGATGACCTTCAAACAGCAGAATATGAGGCTCTTACACTCGTAACCAACTTTCTGAACAATCGCGAAGTATAATCTTCGTCACACACATGAGCGAACACAACAACATTGGATTATTCTTTGGCAGTTTCAATCCGATACACAATGGACACATCGGACTTGCAAAATATTTTGTCGAAAACAACATTGTTGATGAAGTGTGGCTCGTGGTATCGCCGCAAAGTCCGTTCAAACAGCAACTCACCCAAGCTGATGCCATTGACAGGATAGCAATGGCAAAACTTGCCACCGCAGAGTTTCCTAATATAAAAGTCTGTGACATAGAACTGTTCCTCCCTACCCCATCCTATACAATAAACACCCTGCTTGCCCTGAAGGAGAAATACCCAGAGAAGGAATTCTCCATTGTGCTCGGCAGCGACCAGGCAAAAAAATTCAGCGGATGGAAAGACTGGGACAAGATAATCGACAATTTCAAAATCTACTTTTATCCGAGAAGCAAGAAAACCGGTGACAATTACAACGAAACAGTTTCACATACCGACAGCAACGGCATCACCAGAAGCTCAGTTATGGTCAATGCTCCGCTGTTTGACATTTCCTCCACGGAAGTCAGAAAAAAAATAGCTGATTCCCAATCTGTCGAAGACAAGATTCCTGATGAAGTGAACCATTATATAAAAATTCTGAAGCTTTATGCCAAACCGTTGTTCATTGCATTATTGTTTATCCTCACTCCATTTTTTTCGTTTTCCCAGTTCTACAACGGTTCACAGATTGATTTCGGGAAGAAGAAGATACAATATGGCAATTTCATGTGGAATCACTACACTTACGACAATTATGACATATACTTTTATCAGAACGGGCAGAATCTTGCCATAGAAGCTAACAAAATAGTCAAAGACAATCTCCGACCTATAGAAGAGAAATTCAATATCCGCATCAGCAACAAGTTGCGTCTCATCATATATAACACTCTTGCCGACCTCAACCAGTCAAATCTCGGCACTCTTGCCAACACCTTCTATAACACTGGCGGTATTTCATATATCATTGAAAACAAGATATTTATCTATTTCAATGGTGATATGGCAAACTTCGACCAGCAAATAATGGCAGGACTTTACAAGATTGTTATGCAGGAAGCAATGAAAGGCAGTCGGTTTGAAGAAATCCTCAACAATTCAGAAACAGTCAATGACTGGTTCACAGACGGACTTGCTGCTTACTTTTCAAAAACATGGGATTCAAAGACCGACAACGAGTTTCGCAACATTTTAGAAGGGACACAATTGAAAAACATCAAGGATATTGATGGAAAATATGCTGCAATAGTCGGACACTCCCTTTGGAAATTTATTGCCGACAACTATGGCAAAAACATTCCTTTAGAAATCTTTACAGTTGCAGTCCGCAGCAAAAACTATTACGACAGTTTCAAATCAGTAATAGGTTTGGAATTCAACGACCTTAACAAAGCATGGCTGAACTATTATTCCCGCCTTTATGAATCCTATCCTGAAGACAAATCGGAAAAAGAGACAATTTTGGCAGGCAACAAAAGGAAATCACAGAATATCAGCAACATAAGAATAAGTCCAAACGGAAGATATGTCGCATATACTACAAATGAGAGCGGACTGAAAAAATTATTTGTGCAAGACCTTCAAAACGGCAAGAAGAAACGCGTTTACAAAACCGGTTACAGGTCATACAACAAGACAGATGAAACCTTCCCTGTTGTGGCATGGCATCCGAAAAGCAATATTCTGGCTGTGGCAACCGAGGAGGCAGGAGGGACCAAACTGTTCTACTATGACGTGAACAAAGGAAACATCTTCTTTCCGGTCAACATTCAGCTTTCAAGTTTATCATTTCAGAAAATCACCGACATAGCATATTCACCAGATGCGAAATATTTAGTCCTATCCGCTGTAAAAAACGGTCAGTCTGACATATACATCTGGAATACCATTTCAGGAGTGTCACGACCGATTACCAATGACATATACAACGACTTCAATCCGCGTTTCATCAACAATTATGGAGACATTGTTTTCTCGTCCAACAGATACTGCGATGACAAAAACATCAAGTCAGACAACGATTTGTATAAGGTTAACATCAACAACCCAGAGTATATTCTCAAACTGACCGAATCGGATTTAGTCGATGAGATTGACGTACGCCGATGCAGCAATGACAACATTGCTTACCTTTCAGATGAAAACGGCATTTACAATCTTTACATTGCAAAGTTCGACAGTGCCATCAGCTTCATTGATACCACAACACACTACAATTACCACATAAAATCAAGCAGTGTCACAAACAATGGCACAAGCATCATTGACTATGACATTGCCGGTGACAAATTGGTAACGATAACTGCCGATAAAAACCAATATCATATTACACGCCAGACGGTTCCGGCACTTTCGGAAAAGAAGACACTGACAAACCATGAGCCGTTGCAGAAGACTTATATCAAACAATTGGCCATAGCACAGGATTCTGTTGCCAAGAGCGGAATGGACAGTGAAAGCAAAAAAAAGACTCTCAAGTTTTTTGATGTGGATGAACCGGACTACAGTGAAGGGCTTCCCACTCGCAGAATCATTCTTGGCATTGAAGCAGACTCCTCTGTTCTTATCTCATCATCAGAGAGTTACAAACATGATGGCAATACGATTGATAGAGACAAATGGAAATACTACAAACCCGAATTTTTCATCAACTCTCTCATCACACAAATTGATTTCACATCAATGAGCAATTCGTATCAACAATATACGGGAGGCTCGTCTCCAATATATCTTTATAAGGGATTCAATCTTCTGACCGGTGTTGGCATTACAGATCTGATGGAGGACTATCACATCACAGGAGCTTTCAGCCTAAGTTCGGATCTCATCAACAATGAATACGCATTGATGTTCTCAAATCTCAAAAAACGTATGGACAAGGAGTTTGTATTTCACAAATACACTGACATAAATTATCATGATTCATACGGTTATATTACTGAAAAGCAGCAGACTCACGAACTCATTTACAAACTCACGTGGCCGTTTACAGAATTTCTGTACGTAAGCGGTTCTGCCATCGGGAGACACACCAAAATAACGACAACAAGTCTGCTGGATGTAACTAAAATAGGCGAAAACTCACCAATATACAACTGGGTCGGACTGCGCGGGGAACTTGTGTTCGACAATTCAATCAACATTTGTCAAAACATTTTGTCAGGCACCCGATTTAAAATTTTTGGAGAATACAATCAGCTTATTACCAAGGAAAACCGAAATTTGGTAGTGTTAGGTTTCGATTTCAGAAATTATCAGAGGATATACAGGGAATTGATTTTTGCGTGGCGTTTGGCAGGCAGCACATCATTCGGTACCGACAAACTCATATACTATATGGGAGGTGTTGACAACTGGATATTACCGGTATTTGACATCGACAATCAAGTCTCGCCTGACATCAATTATGCATTCCAGACATTGGCGACCAACTTACGCGGTTTTCCGCAGAATGCCCGCAATGGCCCTAACTTCGTGGTATTAAACACCGAATTGCGGTTTCCGTTTGTTAGGGTTTTCGCAAACAAGCCGTTAAGGTCGAAATTCCTCAACAGCCTGCAGCTGATAGGCTTCTGTGACGCAGGGACTGCATGGAACGGACTTACACCTTATTCTGAAGAAAATGCCCTGTATAGGCGCAGATACATCGTTCCGCCAATGTACATCATTGTAAACGAACATCGTGAACCATTTTTAGTGGGCTTTGGCACCGGAATAAGAGCCTCTGTTTTAGGGTATTTTATTCGCGTTGACTACGGCTGGGGGTTGGAGGACGGAGTAATCAACGACGGATATTGGAATGTTTCGTTGAGTCTGGATTTCTAATTCTGTTGCCTCAAAGGTCATCGGTTAATCTTTGAAGCTGCTTCCACCGAGGAATTCACGCATAAGAGATGTAGGCGGTATTTCGTCAATGCTTACAGATTCGAAATAACTCATAAACTTTGACAGACGATGCGCTTCAGAATAAGCCCTGCTTGTCTGTGGAACTTGTTCCAACAATGGTCTGACATACGTTTTCAAGACACCGAGTTCGTATAGCATAGCAGAATTGAATGTGTAATCTGCATTACCCTGATAAGGCTCGATATACTTCTTCTCACCTTCTCTTATGGAAGGCCATCTATTGATAGTGTCTTCAGCAGAGTAGCCTCTGAACCTTTGATCACGTACTATTCTTCTAATCAGACGGTTGTCTGTTGGTGGAATAATATTGTGACCATCAATCGAAATGGTTGTCAGAGTGGAAACGAATATTTTATAAACACATTTGGGATCAACATTCGGCACAAGATTTGGGTTCAATCCGTGAAGACCTTCTATTACGACCATGTCGTTTTCATTCAATTTCAATTTTTCACCTCTGAAGACACGTTTTCCCGTATGGAAATCAAAGCGTGGCAGTTCTATCTCCTTGCCGCCCAACAAATCATTAAGCTGTTCATTGAAGAATTTTATGTCAATGGCATCGATGGTTTCGAAATCATAGTTGCCGTTTTTATCGCGAGGTGTATTCTCACGGTCAACAAAATAGTCATCAAGTGAGAGTTTATAGCTTTTGATGCCAAGCACTTCGAGATGGATTGCAAGTCGTTGTGCGGAAGTGGTTTTGCCTGATGAAGATGGTCCTGCAATGAGGATAATCTTCACTTTCTTTTTCATCTGGGCTATCTTATATGCAGCCTGATGGATTCTGACTTCCTGACTGGTTTCGACAACTTTGATGATATCGCTGACACGTCCGTCAAGGATAGCTTCGTTGAGTTCACCGACCGTATTAAGCTGAAATGCATCCTGCCAACGGTTGAATTCTGCATAATTGTTGAAAATCATCTCCTCCTCAACAAACACTTTTGGTGTCTTGAAGTCATTGTCTTCATCAGGAACCGACAAGACCATGCCATTCTTATATGGGAAAATGTCGAAGACAGTGAGACATCCTGTGGAAGGGGCAAGATAACCATAGAAATAATCTACAGCACTTCCAAGGGAATATACAGAAGTGTACATACTGCCACGAGTCCGAAGCAGTTTGGTTTTGGCAGAAAGTCCATGATCTTCAAACAATTTTATAGCCTCATCAGTAAGCATGTCGATACGGGTTATAGGAATATCAGCTTTGATTATTTCAAGCATCCTGTTTTTAACCTGTTGGATTTCATCCGCATTCAGTTGTTTTTTCCCTTTCAGCGCCGTACAGAAATAACCTGAAGAGACGGGAAATTCAAGTGTGACGTTATAATCACGGAACAAATCATGGATGGCAGCATACAATACGAAGAACAAAGTACGGGCATAGACGCTCTGTCCGTCAGCGGTATCAAGTCCGAAGAACCGAACCGTTGCCGGTCTTATTGGAGTGAAATTCAGTTCTTGGATTTTGTTGGTGGCATAAACCCCGAGAATACCGCCCTTAAGTTTGATGTTCTGGTCATAAGCTATTGACATATAGTCAATTCCAACAGGATAATCTTTTACGACATTGTTGTTCTCACTAGTGATTTGAATTAATCTCATAGGATATACTTAAAATAATAATCGTTTGTTAAATAAGTTGATTATACGTTCCACTGTGCCCTCCAGGCAGAAGACTATGGCCTTGTCGTCTTCACGTATCTGAAAATCAGGAGATGCTATATGGCTTTCGTAGCCTCTGATTATGCCTCCGAAAACAACACCGAGAGGCAAAGGGAGGTTGCCGATAGTTCTTTTAGTGACCATAGAGCCGTGTTTTGCCTTGATTTCAATGATTTCAGCGTCAATGCCGTTAAGGAATTTGATATCCGAGACATCGCCGCTGAAAGTGAAACGTGTCATATAACTTGCGGTAATAAGGTTTTTATTGATTATGCTGTCAATGCCAAAACGTTGCGCAAGGTCAATATATTCAACGTTATCCATAAGGGCGATAACCTTATTGACACCGAGGCGTTTAGCGAGCAGACCCGTCATGATATTGGTTTCCGAATCATCGGAAATAGCGATAAAAGCATCCATATCACGAATATCCTCTTCAACGAGCAGGTCGGCATTTCTGGCATCGCCATGAATACAAAGGACATGATTCCCAAGTCTGCCGGCAATCTGATTGCATATTTCAGCATTCTGTTCGATGATGGTAATATTTATTCCACTCAGTCCACGCGCCACCATCTGAGCCACACGACCACCGCCAACAATCATGATATTTCTTATCTGACGTCCTGAATTGCCGGTAGCATCCATCATGATTTCCTTACCTTTAGGTTTAGCCATGGAGTAGATATAGTCATTCTCCTTAAGGGTCTCTTTCCCTTCCGGCACCGAAGCCAGTCCGTCACGGCATAAAGCCAGGATTTTTATGTCGTTGAGGGTATCCTTCGCCTCAACTTCATCTATGGTTTTACCAACAATCTTGGCTCTGGAGTGCAGCTGGAAAACCTGCAACGAAAGTTTGCCACCGTCAAAATCATAGACTTCCGTGGCACCGGCTTCAGAAATAAGGTCAATACATTCATCCGCCGCAATTCGTTCAGGACAAACGATACTGTCGATGCCTAAATTGGCAAACATATTTAAATTCTTCTCTTCAAGATATTCGATACTGTTTATGCGTGAGATAACTTTTTTTGCTCCGAGTTGTTTTGCCAACATACAGGTAATTAGATTGGTTTTCTCATCATGAAAGACAGAGATTACAAGATCGGCATTTTTGATTTCCGCATCCCGAAGAGTCTGTATTGATGTCGGATTACCATTAATGGTCAATAAATCATACCTGTTATCCAAAGCATCAATGAATTCCTTATTGGAAGAAATGAAGGTGATGTTATGGTCTCTGCCAGTCAACATCTTGGCAAGATACTCACCAACCTCACCTTCACCTGCAATGAATATATTCATGTTCAGAAATATTATTTCGAATATACGACCTTAATGGTTTCGCTGAGAGTTCCATCAACATACATATTGATGAAATACAGGCCATTAGCGAGGTTATTTGGTCTCCATGTAACAGAGGAACCGTTAACATCGCCGTTGAAGCGGTCAACAATCTGACCTAAAGAATTTACAACGACAAAATTCACACTTTGAGCACCGTTGACTTTATAGGAAACAGTCTGCGAACAATCGAAAGGATTAGGATAAGCTGAAAGTGAAGCCTTGTCAAGTTCGTCCATTCCAACGAAAGCGTATGCCGGTACTTCGCAGCCGAACTTGTCAGACAAAATAACCTTGCTGATTTCGGAATCACCGATATTTAATACAGAATGTCTTCCGGCAGCAATTGTTCTGCAGTCATTGCTGTAAGCCATGAACATATAGTTACCATTGTGCATGGTTCTCTGAATCAACATCATATTGGAGAAAACATCCTCAATAGCAGTGGCTGAATCAGAGAGAATAATCTGAACACCTGCCAAGTCAACCGGTGAATCGATAACAAGACAGCCATCCTCTATCGAATATGTTGCCGTATTGTTTTCACATTCGTCGAGGTTATATCTTCCGAATATAACATTGACGATACCGACGACATCTATAACATTTATCTGTCCATCTGAGTTGACATCAGCGAGGTCGAAGCAGAAAGGATTAGGGTTCTGTTCAGCAATATAAGCAACCACTGTAGCGATATCAAGTACGCTTACAACACCATCGATATTGGCATCTCCGACAAGAGTGCTGCCATTGATAGTAACTTGATAACGGCACACAAAGGTATTATAGCCACTGACAAGGATATCAACTTCGCCACTCTGAGGAATAGTGCCGGTTATTGCAACCTGACATTCACCTTCTGCATCAGTAATGCCTCTACCTATAACTTCATTGTCATACATCAGGACTATTCTTGCACCTTCTTCGAATCCCTCTTTTGACAGATTATAAACCACAACGTGGAAGGTTTCGTCAGTCGGATGGATAAAATTGGTATGTCCGACGGAGAGGTTGTATGGTTCATCTGTCCAGACCTGAATTGCAGGGTCAGTCATGACATTGCTATCGTAGAAGCACCATCTGAGGGCGCCTTCTTCATATTGGCCAGGTGCATTCACCCAAGGAGCAGTGGCGGTTTTGGACTCTTTCTGAGCCATGCCGTATCTGCTGTAACGGTCATTGAAGAGAGCATCGACAAATTCGCGGTTCAGATGAGCTGAAGGACCTTCAGTCTGACCTTCATTGAACCAACCATAACGTGAATTTGCAGTCACTCCAGCTGCAAAATTATCGATGGTGACCATCTTTTCAGTAATGCAGTCGCTATAATCGAAAGCACCGCAATCGCAGCCGTGAGAATATACGAACGTGTAGTTGTGGTTAATTCCGTTAGGACCATAAATAGCGTTGTTGTTGATATCCGAAGAATAGAGTTCCATGACGGTGGTTTCAGACGCATGACCCGCATGATGAATGAAATTAGGACCGGCATTGATGTGAGCCTTGACCGCTGTGGAGTTAAAAGGCGTATATTGAGCATAAAGAAAATCAAGATCATAATCTTCAGGAACACCATCGGTGGTATAGCCATTATCCTCATGGTGGCCGATAAGCAAGTCAAGATAATCGGAGCCGTATGTCTGAGGATTGCTGTACATCCATTCGCCGAAGAAAGAGTGCTTACGGAGTTCACCGAGAACAGGATTCAGCTGGTAACTGGTGGATTTATGTATAATTCTGTCCAATTCGGTGCTGTTGCTGAAAGGCATTCTGGCAACGGATACCTCCATATAAAGGTCATCCTCACCTATTTCACCCCAATGGGAATCATTGTCGGAATTCCATGTTCCGTCAAGACCTGAGAAATAGATGTCGGCAGGAATGTCATTGCTTTCATATACCGAAGAAGACTGAACAGTGCAGTAGAACCCCCTATAAGGGAAGACATCCACATCTCCGCCAAGCAGCACATATTCAATGGAATGATTAGTGTATTCCTGAATTATATAGTTTCTGATTTTTGCCTGATTGTCAACACCTGTCATTTCAGAATAGATTGCGTCCAATGACTTGAACTGTGCGAAGATGCCATAATCTCTGTACATTGAAATCAAAGTGTCGAAATTACTTTCAAACTGTGGTTTGGAAATGATTATCATATCATAGTCTGAAGCATCCTTGGTGTTGTTAACCAGCGGCTGATAGTCTTTTACTGCCTCGACATTGTCAACAAGTCTTGCCATATTGTTGTCGGATTTCAGCAGCTTAAGTGCATTTTCAGCCTTTTCAGTTCTTTTTGCACTGACTTTGACAGTAACTGACTCATAATAAGCTATATAGTTGTCTGCTGGGATATAGACTACGGGTGTAAATGCCACATTTGCAATGGAATGGCCTTTATAGAAACCTGTAGAGAGGACACCTGAAGCCTTAGCCGGATAAGCAGCCTTGCTATTATAAACATCTTCATTCTTATAAAAATAGGTTATAGGATCTGCGCTGTAAGGGCGTACAGGCTGTTTGGGGAAGATTTCCCCTTTAGCTTCAATCTGTATCAGTTTGCCGAATTCGAGTTCCACATCAGAAGCCTCATATCCGGGAGGGAGCAAGAGCTGTGAAGCACAGTAAGGCATCATAGGATTGCCCAAAACTGCCGACTGCATCGTTTCAGGAAATTCTACCAGAATATACCCATTGTGATCAACTATTTGCGGCGAGTTGAAATAATAGGTTTTTGCGACTTCCTGAGCATTGAGGGCCATAGAAGCCATAATACAAATTGCAAAGAGTAATTTTTTCATTTTCAATGTTTTATAATGTTTATTCCAAATTTAATCTATTAACAGCATAATAATAGGCTCCGAGAGAAATGGCGTTTTCGGTACCCAAACGTGTAACACCCACTCCGATACGTTTCAACGGATCGTAAGTGATAGTTTTATCAGAGAATGGAACTTTTACTGTTCTGATATCGCCTTTGAGGAATTTCTCCATATCTTCTTCATCTTCGAGATTAAAGACAGAGACTTCCATGCGGGTTATATCTTCTCCCGCATTGGTATGGAAAGGCTTGTTCATTTCAGCGACCAAATCATTCAAAAAGATGGGATAAGCGTTGGCAAGGCCACCACCAATAACAATCAGCCCATCGGTCAGAGAGGCTGCATTGGCAAGAGCCATACCAGCTGCTTCCGCGAATTTCTTGAAAGTTGTTTTGGCCGCAATGACATTCCCCGGCCTGTTACCCTCGGCAATATCAAAGATATCCTTAGGTTCAAGAGAATCATCATGGGAGCCCGAAAATTCCCGATACATGCGTTTTATAGCCTTTATGGACGTACTTTCCTCTATTGAAAAGTTGGTGTTGAACTTATCACAAAAACGGTTTATTTCGCCTTGGGCGGAATTGTCGCCGGGATAAATTTTACCGTCAGTGACGATACCTCCGCCGAAACCACTGCCAAAGGTTACACCCAGAAGATTTTTGAATCTCTTGGGACTGCCAACAGCCTCAAGTTTCTGATTGATGTGCTGCAGGAAACCACCCATAGCCTCACCGTATGCGAAAAGGTCACCATCGTTGTTAATAAAGACAGGTATCCCAAAGATATTCTGAAGCATAGGGCCAAGAGCCACTCCACCTCTGAACAAAGGGAGATTCTGCAAGTCACCGATTATGCCAAGTTCGTATTCGGCTGGACCAGGAAAGGAAAAACTTATTGCCATCGGTTTTCCGGGAAGTCTTTCCTCCACCATTCTAAAGCCCTTGACGATAGTGTTCAACACATCATCAAGCACTGCACCGTCTTCCTTTTTAGGAGTTTTGAGATGCACATGTTCGATGATTTCCTTTGCATTCTGATAAGCCGAAAAAACGAAGTTTGTTCCGCCGGCATCGAGAGTCATTACTATATCATTCATGATTATTTGCTGCTGAAAATAATGTTGACCATCAAAATGATATCAAGGACATTGACTGCACCGTCACTGTTCACATCAGCATTTTCGAAAATGAACGGATTGGCACTGCCGTTCATCATATAGCTGATAGTTGTTGTTATGTCAGTAATGTCAACAACATTATCACCATTGGCGTCGCCTGGAACTGTTGACAAATAACGAAGAATGAACGGATGAGGGTCTGGTGCACCTATGTAAGGATGGCATTCCCTGCGTCCAGAATCGTCGGCTGCGAAAATGTAATATTCGAGTTCACCATTAGGCAAGCCTGAGATATTCACCGACCATGTGTTGCCTTCGGTGTTGGTCATGGTATAACCGGTATATTCACCATCAGGGACTCTGACGTATGCGATAACCGAGTCTGCAAGAATAGTATGATTTCCGTAAGAATAAAGGTCAGTGCTGATTGTGACAGTACCATAGCTGTCAACCGTGTCGTGCAGAGGCTGATGCTTGATATAAAGCATTTCTCTGTCAGCGATTTCATGGGTACGACAGTGAAGGGCATCTGTATTTTCCCAGCCATAATAATTGATTCCGATTACCTGATAGCCTGGCATTGCAGCCTGATATGAAGCAATTGCGGCGGCATCGTTGGAGTTGCCGGAAATAGGAACAAAAACTTTATTATTGAGAATCAGACTGTTGGTATAAGGGGTAGTCTGGTAGTTTCCAGGTGTAAATACGCGGAACACTTGCATAGGTGTGCCGTAAGGTGAAGTCATATTAGCGAATGCATTCGCAACGCTTTCATATTGCTGGTATCTGTAATCAGATGGAGGAACCTGTCCTATCATAACCTTGTCCGGAGCAAGATATTTGCCCCAACAGTCGATATGTTCAATATAATCGTCTAATGGATCATCGAGAAAATGATAGTCAGTAATGCCGAGATAATCCTCGAAATGCTGGGCTATCTGATTATGTGTCCAGGAAGGGTTCTCTGTATATGTAAGTGTTGTGGATGCGGCCTGTGAGGTGCCGTCATTCATATAATTGCCGCCAGTGAGCTGAAGCGTTGAAGCATATCTGTCAATTGAAAGGTACTGCGCCAAAGCGGTGTTGACCTGATTGTCGTTATAACGCGGACGGTTATAAGTGAAGTCATACATTGCAACCTCAGAATCGTCAATGGCGAGGAAGAAAGGACCGTAGTCGCGGGTCCAATAACTGTCGGTAGCATGATACAGGAACTCACAATTGCTTGTATCCACCTGATTGCTGACATATTGGTTGAGGACGGTGGCTGCCTGGCTGGCATTCTGGACAATGGTGATAACTTTGATGTCTTTGGCCATTTCTTTAATGAGGCTGAAAGGAATGCCGAAAGGGTATCTTATCATGACCGCCTCCATAGGCTCGTACTCCGCTATCGGGCGAATATCGCCTGTAGGCGGATTTGTCGGCATGGTTTCCATTCTGACTGTCTTATAAAGTTCGGCTTCCTCAGCAGTCATAGTGTGCTTCAGTTCAATGCCTTGCGCATTGTATATCGGTTGGGCGTTAACAGCTAAAACGCCAAGAAACAATAATACGGTTATTAATAGGTTTTTTCTCATTTTTAAATCTTTATTTAATCTTTAATATTCTATGCATTTGTCAAGTCAAGAGGTTTATTGGTTTTCCAGTTGCCGCCGGTGAAATCGGGGACATCAATGGAATTGGAGCGGTGAGCGACCGACCATTCACTGAGAGGTGCGATACAACTCCAAAGAGCAGCATCATAGACAGTTTGGTCAAGCGGGAGTCCATTGCGGAGACAGTCGATAAGTCGCCAGTCCATTATGAAGTCCATTCCTCCATGACCGCCGACTTCTCTTGCGAGATCACCGATACGATTAACCAAATTGTATGTGTATTTTTTCTTTATTTCATCCATTTCTTCACCATTGAGCCATACTTCTTTTATATTGCTTGATATTCTTTCAGGTCCAGGATATTTCTGAGCCATGGCCTTAGTTCCGATTATCTGATGAATACGGGAATAAGGACGCTGCGTTGAGACATCGTGTTCAACGAGAATGGTACGTCCGAGATGAGTCCTTATGGTTGTAACGTTGAAATTACCACGGTATTTGTGATTTGCAAACGGAATGAAATCCGGGTCTGTGGCAGCTTTTTCATTGGCTTTTTTCTCCATTGTGAAATCGTTGGATGACATAGATGTGAGATAGTCCATTTTGTCACCGCGGTTGATATTCATAATTTGGCATATAGGACCGAGTCCGTGGGTAGGATAAAGGTTTCCGTTACGGTCGCGATTTTCCTTAAGGCGCCAGTAATCGGTATAGCCGTATCCGTCAGCCTGGACATCATCAATAGGTTTGAAGAAATTAAAGCCCATAAGGTCGTGAAGATAACCGCCCGCACCATGGATGATATCGCCGAAATAGCCTTGACGAGCCATATTGAGGGTAAGAAGTTCAAAGAAATCGTAGCAGCAGTTCTCAAGCATCATACAATGTCTTTTGGTGCGTTCGGATGTTTCCACCAACTGCCAGCATTCATCAAGCGTACGTGCTGCAGGAACCTCCACGGCGACATGTTTTCCATGTTCCATGGCATAAACAGCCACTGGTGTATGAAGATCCCAGCCTGTGCAGATATATACCAGGTCAACGTCAGGGTCTTCACAAAGGCCTTTCCATGCCTCTTCGGAGCCTCCATATTCCTTAGCCTTAGGCAATCCTGCTCTCTGAAGAATGGCCTGAGTACCTTCAATAGCAGCCGGACGTTTATCACAAGCTGCAACTATATCAACACCCTCTATGTGTGTCATTCTTTCAACAGCTTCGCTTCCACGGTCACCAATGCCTACAAATCCTATGCGCACACGGTCGAGTTTGGGTGCAGCATAATCAGTCATATTCACAGGTCGATTGTCACCGAGAACATTTTTTATCAGATTTCCATCTGTCTGGGAATCAGCATTTTTCCTTGCACATCCGCCCAAAATCATATTTCCTGCTATGACACTGGTACCAACAGCCGAAATTTTGAGAAATTCTCTACGAGTAGTCTTCATTTTATGTAATTTATAATACTATCTTACAAAAAAGCAAAGATAATACTTTTTTCTGTTATAAAACTAATTGATAACCATATAAAAAAGGGCGGATTAAAAACCCGCCCTTTCAATCAAATTCGATATTTTGACATTAATGTTGCACTATCAATGGATATACCAATATTTTGTTCATATCACGCAGATATATACTGATTAGATAATGACCGGAACTCAAATGCTGTGTATCAATATCAAATGATTTCTTGTCGATTCTGGTTCCTTCCATCACGATATTATTCATATCGTTCACAATAATATATTGTCCAATCACATCACTACTGTTGACATGCAATACATCATTGACAGGGTTAGGATAAATGGTGAGGTCATTACACCATCCGACTTCAACCTCAAAGTCCGCATAACCATAATGGCCGCTGTCATCGCTAACCATGACACTGTATATCTTGGTTCCAACTTCATCACCCTTGACCACTATACTTTGAGTTGTCGCTCCGGTGTTCCAGGAATAATGTTCGAACGGGCCGGTTACAGCTGTCAGCGTGATGCTGTCTCCATAACATACATAGTCTTCGCCGATTATCGCAACCTGATTATATATCTCTTCACAATCAACGATTGTCACGGTCTTCGATGCAGTTCCACTGTTGCCGTCTCCATCAACACAGAATACTGTGTAGGTGTATGTGCCGGCATAGTCACTGATTTCGATGGTCTGGGTCGTCTCTTTATTGTTCCATCTGTAAATAACCATGTCATCACGTGACACGTAGAGAGTTCCTGTCTCATCTTCGCACCATGTCGTGTCTCCGAGGATTTCGAAGCTGATTCCTGTGTTCTCTCCGATTCCCAATGTCACTGCCTTCTGACAGCCTGTACCATCAGAAACGTAGAAGTCATACAGTGCTGGTGTGAGTTTCTTGAATACATGAACTGTATCGTATTGTGCTGCAGTACTTTCACTGCCACCAATGTCATTTGACCATGAATAGGTGTACTTCGGACTGCCGCCCTTTACGCTGAGTGACACTTCACCGCCTTCTCCTCTGTCATTCATCTTGTAGTTGACAACAAGCTCCATCGGTCTGCTTTCTTCAAGGACAACCGGCTCAATTGTCGTACACGAATGACTGTCGGTTACTGTAGCCATGTAACTGCCGACTGCAATGCCTTCAAATACATATTCGGTTGCATCTGTCCAGCCACTTACATGTTCCGCATCAAGTGAGTACTGATATGGTGGATATCCGCCACTGACTGTGAGTGTTACAGTTCCATCATCAACTCCGTAGCAGCCGCTCAATGATGACACAACAACATTCATCGCGCTCTCAACCTCAGGAACAACCACCACACCGTTGCTTTGACAGCCGTTGGCATCAATTACAGTGATTTCGTAACTGCCTGAATTCAAGTCGGTGAATGTGTATTCCATATCATTTGTAGGATCGCTCTGATAAACGTGACCTGCAATGTAGGTGTATGGCGCAAGACCTCCAGTTATATGGACTGTTATCCAGCCTTCCCCGTTCTGACAGCCTGTTCCGGATTCAATAGGTTCTGCTATTGCTATGTGCTCATCAGGTTGGTTCAGTACGATAATCGATTCTTCTGGCTCACGGCCGCATTCGAAGGCATCAACTGCGCTTACCTTGTATGTTCCTGCTCCGAGGTCGGAAAAGATATTGATAAAGTTGGTGCTTGTCACTTCCTTATAGTATGTGCCGTCAACCTGTTCAATCTTGTAAGTGTATGGTGACACTCCGCCCATCACCTTAACTATGATATAGCCCGTATTTGCAGAACATCCAGGCTCATAGCTATCAACAATCATTTCAAATGGTCCTTCAGGTAACATTGGCAAGGAGACTACTTCTTGATCAATGGAACATTCACTGTTGTCTTCAACATCAATGATGTACAGACCCGGCACAAGACCTTCGAAACGGAAGGTGTTGCTCATCTGAGGTTCGCTTTCAAATCCGTTGCTGAGCTTATAGATGTATGGCGCATTGCCTCCATCGACTCTGACTTCGATGTAACCGTCTTGGTTGCCGCAGACTGTAGCATAGTCAACAACGGTTAGAACCGGCTGGTCAGTTATTGTCAGATGTAGCGTCACGACACTATCGCAACCATGGATGGTTTCGTAGGTGTGGAGGTAGTCGCCGCTTTCATAATATGTCTCACCATCCCATGAGTAACTGCCACATGCATTTACATTGAACGATGTTTCAAATGAATAATTGATAGTTAAATTTAAGGTTACAATACTGTCGCAGCCTTGAGCAGTTTGGAATGTTTGTCTGTATATTCCACTCATAATATAGGTCTCATCATTCCAAGTATAACTGTCGCAAGCCGTCTCTTCGAACTCTGCATAAGCGGTTCCGTAGAGGAAGAGCCGCAAGTGTACGATGCTGTCGCATCCTTCAGCATTCTGGAAGAATTGTGTGTAGAAACCGCTGGTGTGATATGTACTGTCATTCCAAGTGTATTCATAACAACTGTAAGCAACTATGGTGTCTGGCTCTGACGAATGGTTGACCGTCAAATTGAGGTTGACAATACTGTCACAGCCCTGGGCTGTCTCCAAGTAGCTGGTATAAATACCGCTTTCATAGATAAACTCACCATTGAAGAAGTACTTGTCGCAGACAGTTTCATAAATGTTGCTTTCAACGCTGTAGTTCACTGTCAGGTGCAGTGTCACGATACTGTCACAGCCCTGGACGGTTGTGTAGGTGTGAACGTAGTCACCGCTTTCTGTGTACGTGGTTCCGTCCCAATCGTAAGAATCACATGCCACTGCCGAGAACTCGCTGACATAACTGTTGTTGATTGTCAGATGCAGCGTCACGATACTGTCACAGCCCTGGACGGTTGCGTAGGTGTGGACGTAGTCGCCGCTTTCTGTGTACGTGTATCCGTCCCAATCGTACGAACCGCATGCAACTGCCGAGAACTCGCTCGCATAGCTGCTGTTGATTGTCAGGTGCAGTGTCACGATACTGTCACAGCCTTGGACTGTTGCGTAGGTGTGGACGTAGTCACCGCTTTCTGTGTAAGTGGTTCCGTCCCAATCATACGAATCGCATGCAACTGCTGAGAACTCGCCAACATAGCTGCTGTTGATTGTCAGGTGCAGTGTCACGATACTGTCACAGCCTTGGACGGTTGTGTAGGTGTGGACGTAGTCACCGCTTTCTGTGTAAGTGGTTCCGTCCCAATCGTAAGAATCGCATGCAACTGCTGAGAACTCGCTCGCATAGCTGCTGTTGATTGTCAGGTGCAGCGTCACGATACTGTCACAGCCTTGGACTGTTGTGTAGGTGTGGACGTAGTCGCCGCTTACAGTGTACGTGGTTCCGTCCCAGTCGTAAGAATCACATGCAACTGCCGAGAACTCGCTCGCATAGCTGCTGTTGATTGTCAGGTGCAGTGTTACTATACTGTCACAGCCCTGGACTGTTGTGTAGGTGTGGACGTAATCGCCGCTTACGGTGTAAGTGTCTCCGTCCCAGTCGTAAGAATCGCATGCAACTGCCGAGAACTCGCCTGCATAGCTGCTGTTGATTGTCAGATGCAGTGTCACTATACTGTCACAGCCTTGGACTGTTGTGTAGGTGTGGACGTAGTCACCGCTTTCGGTGTAAGTGTCTCCGTCCCAGTCATAAGAATCACATGCCACTGCCGAGAACTCACTCACATAGCTGCTGTTGATTGTCAGGTGCAGCGTCACGATACTGTCACAGCCCTGGAGGG
>JAEEGF010636970.1_pt1 | contig 37388 bp, 38 predicted proteins | sample 9134171 | NCBI WGS metagenome assembly JAEEGF01 (sample SAMN16246542, study PRJNA631951) | gut metagenome | biome: gut microbiome; feature: rumen; material: AP-attached | host: Bos | place: Iran: Karaj | collected 2018-10 | reverse complement strand
AAGTCTGTATCATGGACAAGTACAATTTCTTTCGTAAGGCCGGATTGCGCCCTACCGAGGAGCAGCGTCTCCTCACCAAACTGTTCTACATCAACGCGAACGAGATCTACGCCCGTTTCGATGACTGGAAGGACGATGACAGGTTCTATTTCATCCCACTCTACATGGAGATGACCTACAGCATGGGTTGGGTGGCGGAAATCGCTCCCGACCCTGTATGGCTGGGGTCCTTCATCCGCTGCAACATCGAGCACCCGGAACTCTTCCAGGTAACATGCCCCAAATGCAGGAAGACACTGTTCCCTTACCGCTACGTTGGTTCTCCGCTCAGCGGTCGCGTGGACCTAGAGTATGAATGCGAATGTGGAAAGAAGGGATATGAAATGGTCTCCGGATGGCGTGTTCGGGCAATTGCCCTGCGTGATCAGCTATCGAGCGACACCCCCCGTCTCCTGAAGGCAAAGCTCCTGCATCACAGTTTCAAGGCCTCCCCGATTGAGGAGTTCCTTGACTGGCTCCGTCGGTAATTCAAACAGTTCGGCTACGTGGCCACCTCCTTCTTGGGGGTGGTCTGAAAAGATACACGATTTTTCAGGTATTGTATCACGATTTGGCACAACCGCCCTTTATATTTGCCCGCGAAAGCAAGTAATAATACCCCCAAACGTTAAACCATATGCCTGGGATGGGTCATTGTATCTTATGGACGCTGGGTGTCTCGATATACCTGGTCTCAGCGTGGCTATTATGCCATTCAGACAAAGCCCTAAGATGTCTTCTGGGTTTAATTCTATTCATGTTTTATGCTGTCATCGTGTTGGATATCTTCCGGTTTATAATTACGGAGGATCCGTGGTTTCGGTTCACAGAAGGAGTCCTACACGGTTCGATTGGAGTGATACTCCTTTACGGAACGATGATATGGATTGCTCTCGTTGTGAATGCGGTTAGGAAAGATTACTGCAAACAATAGAGTGGCCGCCATGTATATCGATTACATTTCTATCGACTGGAACAAAATCCAGGAAGAATCCTACCTGACACGGATTCCGGCGATCTCCCTGTTGCAGAAGTTACAGTTCTGTAAGCCAGTGACCTTCTTCGTCGGCGAGAACGGCTCCGGGAAGTCAACCCTTCTGGAGGCCATCGCGATTGCCTATGGATTCAATCCGGAGGGCGGTTCCCTGAACTACCGTTTCTCCACCCACGACGACTATTCCGATCTTTGCGACGCCATTACCATCGGCAAGGGTGTCCATGACAAGAACCGGGGATTCTTCCTGCGGGCCGAGAGCTTCTACAACGTCTCGACGCAGGCCATCGAGTACGAGAAAGGCTGGGGTCCGATGTACGGAGAAAAGACCCTTCACGAGCAGTCACACGGCGAGAGCTTCCTGAACTTCATCAAGACCTTTACAAGGACCGGTATCTTCCTCATGGATGAGCCTGAAGCCGCCCTTTCTCCCAACCGTCAGCTGTCACTTTTCTCCCGGATTGTCGAGATGGCCAGGGAGGGTTCACAGTACATCATCGTCACCCATTGCCCCTATTTTGTTGGCAATTCCTGATGCGGACATCATCGGTTTCGATGGTACAGGGATGCATTATCTTGAGTATGAACAAACTGAGAGTTACAAGATTACGGAGGCCTTCATCAACCACAGGGACACGATGGTAAACACGCTGGTCGTATAGCTAATAGTCAGAAAATCATTACAGAAGGTAGATACGAGATGAAAAAATGTTAAATTTGTAGGTTAAGCAATTCACAAGAAAGAACCACAATGGAAGCCCCCAATAAAGAGAATACTCTTTATCTGCCCATAAAGCAGGTCTTTTTCGACCAGATAGTCGCTGGTACGAAAAAGATTGAGTACCGAGAAGTCAAGGAAGGCACTACGGCCAACAAGTACCTGATCAAGGATCCGGCAACCAAGTACAAGCTGAATCCCGAGGTCGTCAAGGATTTCTCGAAGGAATACTATGTCGATGACATCGTGGAAGGCGGCTTCCCCTTCCTCCCCCGTCAGTATAAGTACCTCGCTCTGGCTGTCGGCTATGCCAAGCAGCGCGACAGGGCCATCGTTGAAGTAGTAGATTACACCTTCCATCCTGAAGGCATTCGGGAAGACGCACAAGGTGTCCCCCGCTTTGCATTCTGGGTTGAAGAGTTCCATCTGGGCAATGTCATCGAGGTCCACCGGAAGAACGAGGCACCGGCACCTCCTGCTCCGGACAGCGTTTTCCCTGACACTTCCCTCTCTTTCTTTGACAACATCAACAACAAGGTCGTAGACAACCTGCGCGTCACTATCGGCGAAGGCACCAAGGTAAGCATCGCAGCCGCGTGTTTCTCCATCTACGCCTTCAATGAGCTGAAGGAACAATTGCAGGACATTGATGAACTGCGTTTCATTTTCACTGCCCCTTCATTTGTCCAGGAACGTGAATCCAAACAGCGCAGGGAGTTTTTTATCCCCCGTATCAACCGCGAGCGCACGTTGTACGGCTCCGAGTTCGAGGTCCGTTTGAGGAACCAACTCACTCAGAAAGCCATCGCCATCGAGTGCGCCAAGTGGATCAAGGAGAAGGTCAAGTTCAAGTCTAACACCACGCCCCAGCAGATGATGGGATTTGTTTCCGTAGCTGGTACCAATGAGAATTTCACGTATCTTCCGGTCAATGAATTTACCACAACGGGGTTAGGCTGCGAGAGGGGGAATAATTTGATGAACTATGTCCAGCGCATTGATGGAGAGAATGCCAGACAATACCTTCGTGTGTTCAACGAACTTTGGAACAACGACAAGGACTTTGCCGACGTTACCGAGGAAATCATAGATCACATCTCGAACATCTACAAAGAGAATTCTCCGGAATTTATTTATTTCGTCACCCTATACAACATCTTCAACGAATTCCTGGAGGATATTTCCGAAGACGTCCTACCCAACGAGGCGACGGGATTCAAGGATAGCAAGATCTGGAACAAGCTCTATGACTTCCAGAAGGATGCCGCCCTGGCCATCATCAACAAGCTGGAGAAATACAACGGCTGCATCCTGGCAGACAGCGTCGGTTTGGGTAAGACCTTTACGGCCCTCGCCGTAATAAAGTACTACGAGACTCGCAACAAATCCGTTCTGGTCCTTTGCCCTAAGAAACTCTGCGACAACTGGATGACTTACCGAAACAACTACGTTACCAATCCTATTGCGGCTGACCGTCTCGGATACACCGTTCTCTTCCATTCCGACCTATCTCGTGCCGGTGGCCAGTCCAACGGTATAGCACTGGACAAAATCAACTGGGGCAACTTCGATTTGGTGGTCATTGACGAATCTCACAACTTCCGCAATGGTGGCAAGCTCACATGGGGGGATGAAGATGAAGATCCCCGCGAGAACCGCTACCTGCGTTTGATGAACAAGGTTATCAAGGCCGGAGTTAAGACCAAGGTGCTGATGTTGTCTGCAACCCCGGTCAATAACCGTTTCAACGATCTTAAGAACCAGCTCCAGCTTGCTTACGAGGGAGATGTCCAGCGGATGGATTCCATCCTTAACACGGAATCTTCCATCGACGACATCTTCCGGCAAGCCCAGAAGGCCTACAACCAGTGGGCTAAGCTGCCCAGCGAAGAGCGTAGCACAGACAAGCTCCTTGGGATGCTCAGCTTCGACTTTTTCGAGGTCTTGGACTCTGTCACCATTGCCCGCAGTCGAAAGCATATCGAGGCTTATTACGATACTGCGGCGGTCGGCAAGTTCCCGACACGCCTCGCTCCGCTTTCCCGTCGTCCATCCCTTACGGATTTACCGACAGCAATCAACTACAACGAGATTTTCGCTCAGCTACAGAAGCTTAATCTGGCTATTTATACTCCATCAGAGTTCATCTTGGCTAGCAAAGCGGAGAAATATAAGCTCGACCCGGAGACACACGGTGCCGGTCTTTCCCTGGTCGGCCGCGAAATGGGAATCCGGCGCATTATGTGCATCCTCATGCTCAAGCGACTGGAGAGTTCTGTAAACTCCTTCCGCCTTACCTTGGAGCGTGTTCTGAATCTTATTACCTCCACCATCGAGAAGATTGACAACCACGATACCTTCATTGACGTGGAGGAAGCTCAGGGCTACGACTTCGACATAGACGATGCCGAAAACGACGCTTTCATCGGCACCAAGAAGAACAAGATTGCGTTAGAGGACATGGACTATACAGCTTGGCGGCAGTATCTTGTCCGAGACCAGGAAGAACTAGCCCTTACCAAGCTGATGCTAGACGACATCACGCCCGAGCATGACAGCAAACTTCAGCAACTCATTGACGATCTCCGGAACAAGTTCGCCAACCCCATCAATGGCGAAAACAAGAAGGTCATCATCTTCACTGCATTCTCTGACACGGCCGTCTATCTCTATGAGAACCTAGCGAAGCCCATCAAGGAGAAGTATGACATGGACACTGCCCTTGTCACCGGTGATGTCGAGGCGAGGAGCACTATTAAGCTCAAAGAGAAGCTGGATTTTAACAAGGTCCTGACGCTCTTCTCCCCTATCTCCAAGGAAAAGGCTTCCGTCTATCCGAATATCGATGAGGAGATCGAAGTCCTAATCGCGACCGACTGCATCTCCGAGGGGCAGAACCTTCAGGACTGCGACTACCTCATCAACTACGACATCCATTGGAATCCCGTCCGCATCATCCAGCGTTTCGGACGTATCGACCGTATTGGATCCAAGAACGATGTTATCCAGTTGGTCAACTACTGGCCAGACATGACCCTAGACGAGTATATCGACCTCAAGGGCCGTGTTGAGGCACGAATGAAGGTTTCCGTCCTAACCTCCACCGGTGATGATAATCCTATCTCTCCAGAGGAGAAAGGCGACTTGGAATACCGGAAGGCTCAGCTGAAGAAATTACAGGAAGAGGTCGTCGACATTGAGGAGATGAATAGTGGCGTGTCCATTATGGATCTTGGCCTCAATGAATTCCGTCTGGACTTGCTGGAGTACATGAAGACGCACGAGAACGTGGAACATACTCCCTTTGGCCTCCACGCTGTTGTGAGCCACAACGAGTTTACTGAGCCTGGTGTCATATATGTCTTGAAGAATCGTAACAAGGGCATCAATATCGATAAGAAGAACCGCCTGCATCCGTTCTACCTTATCTATGTCCGAAACGATGGGTCTGTCGTCATCAATCATCTGTCGCCTAAGGAACTGCTTGATAAGTTCCGTAGTTTGTGCAAGGGAAAGAATGTACCACAGGCTTCTCTTTGTCGTGTCTTCAACAGAGAAACCCGTGATGGCCTTAAAATGACAACTTATTCCAAACTTCTGGGTGATGCAATTGGTAGTATCATCAATGTAAAAGAAGAGAATGATATCGCTAGCCTTTTCTCCGTTGGCGAAACGTCAGCGTTACGTGGTGACATCAAGGGACTCGATGACTTTGAATTGATTTCTTTCCTCGTGGTTAGATAATGGCGGAAACTGAAAACATATTGTCTTATCCCTCTACGGTACTCGTTGGTAAGAATGTCCCTAAGAAGGCGTTCTACGACAATATGCCCGTTAACAACCGGATTCGCCAGCGATTTGTTGAAGATGTCGATCAAATCACGTGGCTATATAAGCTTACAGCTGATACGCTTGGGGTTGAGGATGGAGAAACAGTACATGAGATAACGGTCTTCCATGTTCTTGTCAAATCACAGGACTGCCCCGACGATGTATTCACTTTTATAGATAAGGGCCTTCCAAGGCATACGGTATTCATCCTTGAGAACGATGCAAAGTGCCGCCTGCTGATTAACTATAAGCAGTGGACTGATGAAGCAAAAGGGCTTTTCAGAATCACCGAATCATATCGCTCTCGCTGGATGAGTAGGGCCCAACTTCGCTTGCCACTTAGTGGGATTTCATTGGACCTGATTTACAATAGTATTGTTTCCTATGTATCGGGGATTCAACCGGCAGATAATGCTGACCTTCAAAGGGTCGTAGAACTGCGTAAGGCGCTTTCAGCCAAGAGGAAGGTTGTCTCATCTTTAGAGAATAAGATTCGCGCTGAACGACAATTCAGCGAGCAGATGATTATAAACGCAGATCTGAAGATTGAGCGTAAAGATTTGGAAATGCTTGAGAAAGAATTAAAAGAATTACTTTAATATGGATTTTCAGAGAATTAATTGTGCTACCCCAGACGGAAGCAGCTTCAACCTTGAGGCATTGTACAAATTACTCCCGGCGTGTTTTACCGAGAAGGATGTGACGGATCCTGACGGCATTCATCATGTCGAACACGTTGTTGATTTTGAGAAACTTCGGTCCTTTTTAGGTGAGGACAATATCGCTGACGATGGGGATGAAGTGTACGATTTTACATGGGTTGGCAAGAGATCCGCTCGTTCAGATGCCGCCGCGCCTATCAACAAGACTCTCCGCCCTTATCCCGAAGAAAGTGTTAATTGGGATACAACTAAGAACTTGTATATTGAGGGCGATAATTTGGAAGTTCTGAAGTTATTGCAGACTTCCTATATGGGCAAAGTGAAGATGATATACATTGACCCGCCATATAATACAGGAAAAGACTTCGTATATCACGATAGTTTCCACATCTCTCGAGAGGATTATGAGGAAGAATCCGGAGTCATTGATGAAGAAGGTAATCGTTATCGGAAGAATCTTGCGACAAATGGTCGTTTCCATTCGGATTGGTGTTCGATGATTTATGCACGCTTACTCGTTGCAAGGTCATTCCTTACTGATGATGGTGTAATTTTCATTAGTATTGATGATAACGAGGTTGACAATCTTAGGAAAATCGGGAATGAGGTATTTGGAGAAGCTAACTTCATCGCAGAAATCATTGTTGACGGTACTCCAAAGAATGACCCTTATGTTGTCTCTACAGCTCACGAATATTGTTTGGTCTTTTGTAAGAACCTTGAGAGTATAAAACTAGCCAATTACGGAGTCTCCAATCCCGCATTCAAAGATTTGCTTGAAATATATAAGCAAGGTGGAGATAATTACGCTTTAATTGAAGAGAATCTCAAAAAGTATTATGACGAACATGATTTAAATGGGGATAATATTGCGAATTATCATTTTGCAGACGAAAGTGGTGTTTTTCGTATTGGTCCCATCGATGATCCACAGAGTTCTGGTCCTAAGGACGAGCGGCTAAATCCAAAAACCGGTCGCCCGTGTGCAACGCCATCCCGAGGATGGAGTTGCACACGGGCGACTTGGGACAGTTGGATTCGTGACAATCTTATTTGGTTCCCGGATACTGATGATAAACTTCCTGCAAAGAAAACGTATATAACCGAGGACCGTCTTGATGTGATGCGTGCATATTTCAAGATGCAGACAAGAAAAGATACGGATGCATTAAAGCGTTTATTTGGAACGCCTTATACCCCATTCTCTAATCCAAAGCCAGTAGAACTAATCCGTAGTTTTATTGAGAATTGTAATGATAAAGAGATGGTTATTATGGATTTCTTCTCCGGTAGCGGCACGACCTTCCATGCAACTCTCTTACAAAACAATGCAGACGAAGGACACCGCAAATGCATCCTGATTCAACTCCCTGAAAAGCTTGAAGTCACTTCCACACAGTCTAATAAAGAGAAGAAAATCACTCAAACAGCGATTGATTTTCTGGAATCTCATAATTTACCTGTTAATATATGTGAGATTGCCAAGGAGAGATGTCGTAGAATCGGTAAACAATATGATTCTTCCACTAGTAATAATGGTGGTTTGTTTGGCCAAATAGATGAGCCCAAACTTGACATTGGCTTCAGGGTCTTTAAGATATCAGATACTTTATTTGAGGACGTTAAGAAAGCGCCTTCAGAGTATTCACAGGACAATCTGGATCTGTTCCTCAATAATATCAAGAGTGACGCGACCGACTTGGATTTATTGTTTGGTTGTATGCTTCAATGGGGCGTTGAGCTTTCGCTCCCTTTGATATCAAAAGAAGTGGCTGGCTGCACCGTTTACAATGTGAATGACGGAGATCTCGTGGCTTGTTTTGCGGACAATATGGGGAATGAGGTGGTGGACACCATTGCTGATTATCACCCCCTCCGAGTAGTCTTCCGCGACAGTTGCTTCCAGGATGACGCCCAGAAGATGAATCTGATTGAGCAGTTCAAGCAGCGCTGTGGATGGTCGGAAGAAGACGCCATAAAGCGTATTCGTGTAATCTAGTCGGCTATGAAACTGAGATTCAAACATCAGAGATTCCAGACGGATGCGGCCAAGGCTGTGTGCGATGTGTTTGTCGGACAGAAGTTCTCCGAAGGATTCTCTTATAGGATAGACCAAGGTGAGGGTTTCACAGGAGCTCTCTTCGATTTGGGCATCAGGAACAACCCTCTGGAATTGGATAGAGCCGCTTTAGCTGACAACATTCGTCGCATTCAACTTGCCCAGGGTATCAAACCCATCGATAGTTTAGTTGGTGATGGTCTAAACATTTCCATTGAGATGGAAACCGGTACGGGTAAAACCTACACGTACATTAAGACCATGTTCGAGCTCAACAAGCGCTATGGCTGGAGCAAGTTCATTATTGTGGTGCCATCCATTGCAATACGTGAGGGCGTCTGCAAGAGCTTCCAAATCATGCAAGACCATTTTGCGGATGAATATGGAAAGCGTATCCAGTTCTTCGTATATGACTCGACTCAACCCACGAAGATCGATACATTTGCTAGCGATAGTAATATGTATGCGATGATCATCAATACCCAAGCTTTCAATGCTCGAGGGAAAGATGCTCGAAGAATCCGGATGAAGTTAGACTCTTTCCGCTCCCGTCGTCCTATCGATATTTTAGCTGCTACTAACCCTATTCTTATCATTGATGAGCCTCAAAGCGTTTTGGGAACGAATAGGGACAATGCAACAAGGGCGGGCTTGCAAGAGTTCAAACCACTTTTCACCCTCCTGTATTCTGCGACGCATCGTGCGGGAGATGTGTACAATATGGTTTATCGGCTGGATGCAATGGATGCTTACAACAAGCATCTTGTGAAGAAGATAGACGTAATTGGTACTCAGCAAATTGGCACGACAGCCACAAACGGTTACCTTTATTTGGAGAAGATAATCATTTCACAGGGTAATCCGGTAGCTCGTCTTGGCCATGATAAGAAAACGGCAACAGGTGTCAAACAAATCATTGCATCAGTCTCTGAACGATATAATGTATACGAAAAGAGTGGCGAATTATCAGAGTATGAGAATCATCTGATTGTAGAATCGATAGATGGTCTTCAGCGCTGTATTAGGTTTGCGAATAATCTTGTTTTGTATGAGGGACAGTCTGTCGGTGCAGTGAATGAGAACTATGTCCGTCGGCAGCAGATTCATGAGACTATCAAGGCTCATTTGGAGAAGGAAAGAATTCTGTATGGTAAAGGGATTAAAGTTCTGTCCTTATTCTTCATTGACCATGTGGACAATTACCGCAAATATGGAGACAATGGTGCCGAGCCCGGTAAATTCGCCACAATGTTTGAAGAAGAATACCAGAATGCGATAGAGAGCTTTGTGACCGAATTCGGCGACACCGACTATTTGAACTATCTTGGGAAGTTTACACCTTCTCAGGTTCACCAAGGCTATTTCTCTATTGACAAAAAGGGCCATATGGTCAACCCTAAGTTGGAGAGAGGTTCCACTGACAGTTCGGATTCTGATGCTTATGACCTCATTATGAGGAATAAAGAGCAGCTGCTAAGTTTGACTGAACCGGTACGTTTCATTTTCTCACATTCTGCGTTGAAAGAGGGTTGGGATAATCCTAACGTATTCCAGATTTGTACGCTGAAGGATTCTGATAACACGGTTAAAAAGCGTCAGGAGGTCGGTCGTGGCATGCGTCTCTGCGTCAATCAAGAAGGAGACCGTCAAGATGAAGACGTACTCGGAGCGGCCGTGTTTGACATCAATGTCCTAACAGTTATTGCCAGCCAGAGTTATGATGACTTCGCATCTGGACTACAGACTGAGATTGCAAATGAGGTTACTGATCGTCCGAAAGTCATAACTGCGGAGCTGTTTGTTGGAGCGAACTTGTTCGTGGATGGTTATGAAAGGAAACTGACCGAAGAGGATGCTGCAGGCTTGCATGAGAATCTTATCTCATATGGCTATGTTCGACGTGGTCAATTAACCCAGAAATACTTCGACGATAAGCGTGCAGGCAAACTTGACTTTGGTGAGGAATACATTGAGTCCATCCCCGCTATTATAAAAATACTCGATTCTGTCTTCAATCCTTCCTCCATCAAGCCAGAAAACCGTAATAAGGCACGTGAGGCGCGTTTTGATGAAGAGAAGTTTAAGAAAGCGGAGTTCCAGGAATTGTGGAAACGAATCAATGTCAAAACATACTATACCGTTGATTTTGAAACTAAGGATCTGATAGAACGCTCTGTCAATGAATTGAACGCGAAACTATCTGTTACTCAGATCCGCGTGGTCATTACAACTGGTTCGATGGCTCAGATTGAGAGCAAAGAGGCTTTACTCAAGGGGGAAGCAATGAAGGTAAAGGAGAGTCACGATAGCACCCTTCGAGAAGTGGTTGGATCTTCCGTCAAATATGATTTGGTCGGCCAACTTGTTGAAGCCACACAGCTGACTCGAAAGACCATCATTAGTGTTTTGAAGCAGATATCCCCGAAAACATTCAATTTGTTTAAGGCGAATCCCGAGGAGTTCATCATCAAAGCTGCCGCTATCATTAACAGTCAGAAGGCTCTTTCCGTCATTCAGCATATTGCTTATCACAGGATGAACGCAACATATGAGTCGGATATCTTCTCTGCTGATCCTATACGTGGTCAACTTGGACACAATGCTATTGAATCCACAAAATCATTGTATGACTTAGTGGTGATGGATAGTCAGAATGAAGTCCAATTTGCGGAACAATTAGAGATGAAGGATGAGATAGTCGTCTATTCGAAGTTGCCGAGGGGATTCTATATCAATACACCTATGGGCCACTATAATCCTGACTGGGCCATTGTATTTAAGGAGGGTGAGGTGAAGCACATATACTTTGTGGCAGAAACTAAGGCCGCCCTTCTTACCGGAGAAAACCGAGGTGTAGAAGAGGCCAAGATCGAATGTGCAAGACGTCACTTCGCTTCTATTTCAGGAAACACGGTTAAGTATGATCTTATCACATCATACGATCACCTTCTCAGTGTAATAAACAAGTAGCATTATCACGATATGATAACGATCAACCGCAACAAGCTTCAGGAAGTAATCGCCGGCTATAAGCAGTATTTCCCCACCCATATTGCAGACGAGATATACAAGTGGAAAGCTGTCAAGAAGTTCCAGGACGTCTGGGATATCGATGCTCCCGAATTCGGAGCCATGTTCCTGGAGGCTACGTCTCTTCATGACAACCTTTTGACATCCAGGAATCATTTCGTCCGCTCGATGCTCAAGGAAATGTGGGATGCCGAGCCGGAGACGGTGCGGAATATGTTCCGGGATCTGTTTGACGAATCGACTCCGCTTGAAGGGCGCATCAATCGCTTTCGGGCTGAGTCCGACCGTATCCGTCAGGACCACTGGCCGGAGAAGATGCATTATCAGGACATCAATGCGATTAGCACCTACCTGTGGTCCCGGTTCCCGGACAAGTACTATATCTACAAGTATTCCGAGGTCAAGGCGACAACGAAGGTTCTGGAATCCAGTTACGTGGTTAGGAAAGGAGCCGATGCCCCTGGATATGTGCAGGCTGTCGAGTTCTTCAATATCCTTCGTGCCGCCGTTCAGGAAGATCCAGGTATCCGTCCGATGCTCAATTCTGTCCTTACCTCCGACTGCTATAAGGATGAGAACCTGAACTGTGTTGTCGTTGACCTGGACTTCTATGTCAGCCGTTTCTGGGAAGAGACTACACCCGTGAAGCCTGTCGCCCAGAAGGATGTCAAGTACTGGATGTACTCCCCCGGCGAGAATGCCCGCAAATGGAATGACTGCACCTCGGAAGGTGTGATGTGCCTGGGATGGGATGAACTTGGGAATCTCCAGGAATATGAAAGCCGGGAGACGATGAGGGACCAGATGCGTCAGGAATATGGCTTGGACGGTTCCTATATGAATGCCAGCCTTGCTACTTGGGAGTTTGCCAACGATATACAGGTCGGTGACATCGTATTCGCCAAGCGTGGCCGCACGACGATCGTCGGCCGTGGCGTCGTCGAGTCCGAGTATTACTATGACGACAAGAGGGACGAGTACCGCAGCCTCCGGAAGGTCCGCTGGACGGAGATAGGCAACTGGGAGACTCAGCAGTTCCAGGCCATGAAGACGCTCACGGAAATCACCCAATACGAAGATTACGTCAAGCGCCTCACCATCCTCGTGACCGGTGGCGTGGTCCCTGAAGAGGACTGCCGGTACTGGTGGCTCTGCGCCAATCCTTCTGTTTGGAGTATGACGGACTGGCCCGTGGGCGATGAGCAGGACTACACGCTCTACAATGATAACGGCAACAAGCGCAGGATCTTCCACAATTTCACCGATGCCAAGGCTGGTGACAAGGTCATCTGCTATGAGGCGAATCCTACGAAGCAGATCACGGCTCTCGCCATCGTGTCAAAAGAGAATGATGGGCAACAGATCTGGTTCGAGAAGGTGGAGTCCTTGATGACCCCTATCCCCTACGCAAGCGTCAAGGAGAATGCCGACCTGCAGAAGATGGAGTTCCTCCAGAATCCCAACGGCAGTTTCTTCAAGTTGACCAAGGACGAATATGGAGTCTTGATGGATCTTATTCGTGAATCCAACAAGAGTGCGAGCCATGTATCTTCCTACGAGAAGTATTCCCGGGAGGATTTCCTTGAGGAGGTCTATATGTCCAAGGATGACCTAACGAATCTTGAGAACCTGCTGAAGAACAAGAAGAACATCATCCTTCAGGGAGCCCCAGGTGTCGGAAAGACTTTCTGCGCACGTCGTCTAGCCTACGAACTGATGGGTGAGAAGGACGAGTCCCGTGTGAGCCTCATCCAATTCCATCAGAACTATTCATACGAGGACTTCATCCTTGGCTACAAGCCGTCTGGAAGTGATTTCGAGCTCCAGAGAGGCATCTTCTACAAGTTCTGCATAAACGCCGCCAACAATCCGGATAAGCCGCATTTCTTCATTATCGACGAGATCAACCGAGGTAACCTGTCCAAGATCTTCGGCGAGCTCCTGATGCTTATCGAGAAGGATTACCGGGGTGAGAAACTGACCCTCGCATACAAGGATGAGAAGTTCTTTGTCCCGAAGAATGTGTATATCATCGGAATGATGAATACCGCCGACAGGTCGCTGGCCATGATTGACTATGCGCTTCGCCGTCGGTTCAGTTTCTATGAGATGCATCCGGGATTCAAGTCCGAGGGCTTCCAGAAGTACCAGGCAGCTATGGCCAATCCTCGTTTTGACCGTCTCATCGAGAAGATCGAGGATCTCAACCGCGCCATCGCCAAGGACGAATCACTTGGAACCGGCTTCGAGCTTGGTCACAGCTATTTCTGCGGCCAGAAGAGCGTGGATGACGCCTGGTTGCACCAGGTCATCAACTATGACATCATTCCGATGCTCCAGGAATACTGGTTCGACAATCGTTCTGAAGTGAAGAAGTGGGAAACCGAGCTCAATTCCATCTTCAATGATTAACGACAAGGGCATACTGATCCGGAACATCTATTACATGCTCTCCTATGCTTTCCAAGAGCTTAGGAAGAACAACTATGATGAAATCTCGAAGGAAGACTTTGAGTATATCCAGGATCTGTTTGCCGAGATTCTCTACAAGGGCATCTCATATCAGTTGAAGCAGGGGTTATATCGTGAATACATTGAGCGCCATGACACGCTTTCCGTCCTTCGCGGGAAGCTTGACATGGTCGAGACCATCAAGAACCGTGTCCGTCACAAGCAGGTGCTCTCCTGCGAGTTTGATGAACTGTCAGAGAACAACACCTTCAACCAGATTCTCAAGACGACGGTGGGGATTCTTATCCGGGAGCGAACGGTTTCTTCCAAGCGCAAGAATCAGCTGAAGTCAATACTCCCCTTCTTCGATGGCGTCGCGACCATTGACCCGTTCAACATCCACTGGAATATGCTGCGTTTCCAGCGCAACAACCAGACCTATAGGATGCTGATGAACATCTGCTATTTCATCCTGGACGGTATGCTGATGACCACGGAGTCTGGAGCCTATAAGATGGCCACCTTCTCGGATGACCACATGAACCGGCTCTTCGAGAAGTTTGTACTGGAGTATTATCGGGTCCATCATCGGGAACTGTCGGCCTATCCGGACCATATCGAATGGGACATCGCCGACCGTGAGACTGCTGCGATTAATTTCCTGCCGGAGATGAGGACGGACATCACCCTGCACAAGAGCGACCGTACCCTCATCATCGACACCAAGTATTATGGGAAGATGATGCAGGAGCAGTTCGACAAGCAGACCATCCACTCCGGCAACCTGTACCAGATTTTTACATACGTCAAGAATCTGGACAAGGATAACACCGGGAATGTCTCCGGCATGCTCCTTTACGCCCGTACCCAGGAAGAGATTGCTCCGGATCTCGACGCCATCTTCGGCAAGAACCGGATCATGGTCCGGACGCTGAATCTTAACTGCAACTTCGCGACCATCCGGGAGCAGCTGGATGATTATGCATCATACATAAGTGGGACTTAATAATGGCTCTGAAGAATCGATTCAAAAAAGGAGAGCGCTACATCTTTATCGCTACAGATGAACGCGATGCGCACGGTTGCCAGATAATGAAAGACGAGACAGGCAGACGTCATTTGTTAACCGGAACCGCAACTCGCTATGAATGTGGCGTTAAAGTAAGATGTACGGTTATTGGATTCGGGAAGAAGCCCATCGCAACTATAACCACGAAGTATCTGGTACTATCGGAACCAAGCAAAGTAAGCGAAGTGGAAAGGAAGCCCACGGTGACCTATTCAGACTCATCTGTTCCCCCGGTTGTAAGGGGTTTTAGTTCAGTTCAAGGACTTGGAAGGCACAAAAGTGGTAGGCCATTTACCTGCAGTTGTTGTGGAAAATCCTTCCCGGGCCATGCTGGATGGCGCGTCGATTTGCGTGATATCTATTTCTGCAACTCGTGCGCACGTAAAATCTATGAGGAAAAAGGACGTGGGAATCGACATTTCATTATTTCCACTCCAATGGGGAATAAACGATAGCGTATAATGGGAAAACCGAAATACATAAACACAAAGGATGTCGTAAAACTGACGGGTATTACGACAAAAGCGGTCTACGCGCTAATTAATAAGGGTATTCTTCAGGCTTATAAAGCTCCGGGAAGTGGTTGGATGATAGATGCGGATAGTGTCGCGTCATATTTCGGGATTTCATTAGACGATAAAGGAAAGAAGGTCGTTCCCAAGGAACAGCTGGCAAAGAAAAAAAGCGGATTATCCCAGAAGGCTGGTGCACTAAAGATAGGAACAAAACTGATCTCTGACGGCGAGCATTATGCCGAGGTGATTGAACGTGTCGCTGACGCGAAATCTTCCATTCAGATAGCAACAGCCAATTTCAGAAAGTTCCGCATGCTACCCAAGCGCTCAAAGAAATACACCGATGGGACACCGTTCGTCAAGACACTTGCTGTAAAAGCTAATAAGGGCGTAAAGGTTGATGTGATTTGCTCTTTGCCTTCAGATAACTTATTGGATGATTGGCTGCTTTATCTCAAAGCAAATGATTATCCTAGGAGGTTCAAATCACGGTTTTGCGAGAGGAATCATTCTAAACTGGTAATAATCGACAAAAAGATTGCATACATCGGTTCGGCGAATATCACTGGGGCTGGACTAGGTCAAGGCACATACACGGCGGGAAACTTTGAAACTGGAATATTGACGGATGATCCGGAACTTGTTCGAGATGCGGTGAAGCGTTTTGAGTGGATTTGGGACAAAGACCGTTGTACTGGGTGTCATCGGAAGGAAGACTGCAAGCCTGATTTCATTAAGAAGTGCATTGCTAAACAGAAGAAGGGGGAACAATAAGCCGGGACCTTACACAAACCCTTGCTAATTAATAACACATGAAATCCTACGCACTCTTTCAACAATACATCTGGCTGGTGAATACCATTCGAAATGCCGGACATCGTATCGGGAGAGGACGGCGGTAAGACATACGGCGAGCTGTGGCCGGAATACATCCGGAAGCAGAAACGGCTCATCGCCCGGGCGCTGGAGCTGGCGGGCTCCGACATCCCGGACCAGGTCGCCATCGAATCCATCGGCGGTGGCTGGACCGGGCATGAAGCATTGGCCATCGCCATCTACAGCGCCATCAAACATCAGGACTCCTTCGAGGACGCCGTCATCAGCTGCGTCAACCATTCTGGAGACAGCGACTCGACTGGCGCCATCTGCGGAAACATCATGGGTTGCCTGCTGAGCCGCAGCGCCATCCCGGCACACTTTACCGACAAGTTAGAACTGCTGGACATCATCGAGGAGATGGCAAATGACCTTTACACAGGCAGCCTCATCAGTGAATACAACCATTACGGAACCCCCGAAATGGCCCGCTGGGATGAGAAATACTGCAACTTTCATTGGGAACCGATTAAATGATGAAGCAGCATCCATCATGGGAGGGCATCGTGCCACGTTTTGAATCCGGCCGGGAGTATCTGGACTGGATTCAGAATTGGATGGAGTGGGGTGGCTCTGTCCCGCAGGAGTATGATGCCTATTTCCGGAGTTTAGGTGGTTCTGTCCGGCATTATGGGTACGATCATCCCATCTCAGAGAAAAAGATGTGCAGGGCGCTGGAGCGCTCCCAGCGTACCGGAGAGATGATAGATGTCGTCCCAGATCCGCAATTCCTCGCTGGAGGTGAATGTGAAGGACAATTCGATGGCTGGACCTATCATCTGGAGTTTCTCTCAAAGGAGGCGTACTTCAAGAAAAGGCAGGAAGGGATGGATTATGAGCGGGCCCAACTATTCATTCAGAGGGTCGAGTGGCATTTTGCCAAGACAATGCCCCAGATCCCTCATTGGTATTGCCTTCTCAAGGAGTGTAAAGACAAAGAGGAATTTCTCTGGTTCGCCAGGTACATCCAGGAGCACAGCGTGCCTAGACAGTTCTATGGCCGCACCTACAACTATTGCTATCTGGGCAAATACAAGTATTGGATGATGGATGAGCGTCCGGAGGATTGTGATTTGATCAACAGGGACAAAATGGAATGATTCTTTCATAATCCGGCCGCATTGTGTTATATTTGCATCAATCAGTTCAATTCAAGGTAATCAACCAAACATTTGGAAACCGCCTGAATTACTACCTATAGATTATGAAACTGCTCGACTTAATCTGCCCCTACTTTGGCGCCATCTCTATCTGTGATGGTTTTCTGGGCGATTCTCGCAAAGAAGATGCCTTGAATCGATTCGGCAAGGACGGAAGAACTTTGATGGACGCCAATTATCATTTGTATGCAAATCTGGATTTAGATGATAAAGGGATTGAAAACGGAATCGTCCGCTTTGAGTATGATGATCTCGACAGTCTCGTCCGTATTGTTCTAAATGTCGATTTCAAGAATGCTGCCAGTATGAAGAAGTCGAATTTCGGCCTCTTATACGGCTATCTTTCCGAGTCCGACTTATTTGATGAGTATTCTCAAGGAGAGGACGATTGGACTTTTAGGAATGGCATCAATGAAATACACTGTGAAGAGTATGAGGACGGGTTTTCCCTGGAGATTTATCCTGCATCTAATTCTGGAATTAATCCTTTTGAGAATTATGAATCCGGTGTCTTCCGCACGGTATCCAGTTTGATAAGGGGAGAAAGGAATGTTTGGGAAGACTATCTGCTGGAGGCAACAACAAAAAAAGTTGTACTGAAGTATAGTAGGGAGGCAGAAGAGTATCCGTGTCTAAAGCTCGTGCTCACAGAGGAGGAGTATAAGCAGAGTCCTGCCTCCTTTGGAATGTCTTTGACAACAGATGTACTCAAAATGATTATGAAACAAGCGGGGATGGAAGAGGAATCAGAAATGTGGCCTGAGAGGTCTTTAGAGCGTATTGTTTTGGACCCAGTAAGTTGGGAAGCAATGGACACTGTCGGGATTGCAACCATTGAGGGCGCAAAGCCGATGACGAGAGAGCAATTGGAAGAAGCACTTGACGAAATAGAGTATTGGGATAGAGAGCGCACTTCGCCCCCTGGAGTTTGGGATGAAACGCCGATAGGATAGAACTGCGATAAAATGAAACTTTACTCCTTTGCTCCTTTGGTGACTAATACATTTGAAATCATGGCGACTTATAAGTACAAGATCCTGGAATTCAAGCCAGGCGCAAAAATGGAGAAAGAGTTCAACGATCTCGGTAAGGATGGCTGGGAGCTTGTGAGCGTTACACCTGTCGGCCTCAAGATCGAGGGTGAGGTTGATACGACATTCGGATATGGCGGAGGAGAGACTAAAGGATCGTTCGAGAAGATAGCCGCCTATTTCAAGAAGGAGGTTCCAGGTGGGAAAGCTTGACGACATCATCAACGAGCTCGGTATCCCAGAGATTACCCGTAAATCCAGGAAGGAAGGAGGCGGCCGCTCTGCTTCCGATGAATACTACGTCATCGGATTGTGCAATGAAGCATTGGGCAGAAGGGCCTCCCAACAGCACAAGTTCCCTTTCCTCCTCGGAGATACAGGACGCGGATTACCTGTTGACGCGTATTACCCGGATCTGAATCTTGTAGTTGAATACTACGAGAGGCAGCATACGGAGGAAGTCGAGTTCTTCAACCGTAGGATGACCGTAAGCGGAGTCGGCCGTGGAGAGCAGCGGAAGATATATGATGAGCGGAGAAGGACGGAACTGCCCAAGCACGGGATAAAGGTGGTCATCATCAGCGACAGTGACTTCGGCGCTTCAAAGAAGCTTCTACGGAATCACGACGCCGATCTGGCCATTGTTAAGGCCATCTTGACTAAGAACGGGATAACGACCTTGTGACTATGATCTTCCTGAACGTTATACTATAGATATACTATACATATAGTCTCATAACTCATTGAATATGAAGAAACAAGACCTTTGCGACAGCCTCAAGGCTGCGCTCGAGAATCAATACGGCTGGTCCATCGACAGCATGGAGCTGCAGGACGAGACCTTCACCTTCTGCGTCGACAACCCGGAGAGCGGTATCTTTTGGACCGGTGACGAGGACGAGATTCCCGAGGAGGGCATCATAGTCCCTGGGCTGCACGTTGACGGATTCGGTGAGGGATGCGTCCTCTGCTGGATGCCCCTCAGCCTTGCCATAAGGCATTTCCTCCCTGAGGTCGACGATCCCCTTGAGGACAAGGTCCGTAAGTTCTTCGCCGAGGAGTACGCCGACACGCTGGAGGTGCTCTCCGTCGAGCCCGACGAGGACAACGACTGGGACATCCCGACGGTCTTCGTCCGCACCCGCCTCCTTCCCGGAAAGACCTTCGTGAATAAGCGTGCCCTGAACATCGACTCGATCGAGGGCGACGTGATGGTCTTCCAGATCGAGGACTTCGACTTGGACGATACCGAGATCGAGGACGAGGAGGAATAATTCTTCCGCTGTGTCACTGGTTGGCACAATTCCATATTACCTTTGCGCACGGTCACCCCTGGAAATGCACTGGAGACGACCGGCGTGTCCGTCCGCCGTCGGGCAGGTATTTTGCAGTGAAGGCAGGAAAAATGAAACGCATGCTCATCCTCACAATAACCCTCATCGTGCTCACCCTGGCGCTGTCGGTCCTCTCCATCCCCCTGTTCGCCTATTCAGGGAGGAACTTCCGCTCGCGCACCGTGCGCATCGATACTGGGGACGGCAGCCTGAAAGCTATAGTCCTGCGTCCCAGGGAGAGCGAAGGGCCCCTGCCCGGCATCCTGTGGATCCACGGAGGCGGATACATGCTGGGCGGGTCATACATGGTGTACATGTCGGCCGGTAAGATGCTCGCCGAGCGCTACGGAGCCGTCGTGGTCAGCCCGGACTACCGGTTGGCCGGGAAGGCTCCCTATCCTGCGGCGCTGAACGACTGCTACGCCGCTTTGGAGTGGATGTACGAGAACGCCGACAGCCTGGGCATCGACCGCAGCAGGATCGTCGTCGGCGGGGAGAGCGCCGGTGGAGGCCTGACGGCGGCGCTCTGTCTCTACAACCGTGACAGGGGAACGGTCCCCGTTGCCATGCAGATCCCGCTGTACCCCATGCTGGACTGCGAGGATACGGAATCCTCCGCCGACAACCACGGCAGAATCTGGAACACGAAGCGGAACCACTGGGGCTGGAAGCACTACCTCGGAGAACTCCACGGCACGTCGGATGTCAGCAAGTACGCCTCCCCTGCCCGCGAGACTGACTACTCGGGGTTCCCTCCCTGCTACACCTTCGTGGCTGACGGCGAGCCGTTCTACGAGGAGACCCTGACCTATGTCGAGAACCTCCGGAAGGCGGGCGTGGATGCTAAGGTAGATGTCTATCCGGGAAACGTCCACGCCTTCGACATGCTCCAGCCCGGGAAGAAGGTGAGCAAGGCCGCCAAGCAGCGGCTCTGCGAGGAATACGAACGACTGATCATGAAAGAAGACTGATGAATCCCCATCCCATAACTGACAGCGACTCCCTGGAGCTTGCATTCGCCGGCGCCATCAAGGCCGGCTTCCCCTCTCCGGCTGAGGAGGTGAGGGAAAAGCTGGACCTCGTGAAGCTGCTGGTACAGCACAGCGCCTCGACCTTCTTCTTCCGCATCGACGGCATCTCGATGGTGGACGCCGACATGGACGAAGGAGACATCATCATCGTGGACCGTGCGGTCGATCCGTACAACAACTGCAAGGCCGTCTGCTTCATCGACGGCGAGTACACGGTCAAGCGGGTGGAGATCCACGGGGACGGGGCGGTCCTTCTGCCCTGCAACGAGAAGAACACGAAATACAAACCCATCCCGGTCGGTCCCGACAACGACTTCCTCATCTGGGGCGTCGTGACCTGGGTCATCAAGAAAGTATAGCCATGACGGACAGGAGGGAATTCATCCGGACATCGCTGCTTGCTGCCGCCGCGCTGGCTGCGGCACCGGCCGTGGGCCTTTCAGGAAAAGAACACAAACAACAATCAAAGGATATGAAGAAGATTATGATCATCGACGGCGGACCCCGCCGCAACATGAACACGGGCGCCATGGTCGAGGCCTTCGCCGAGGGTGCCCGCAGCGCCGATGCCGAGGTGAAGCACGTCCGTCTCTACGACATCGACTACAAAGGCTGCCGCTCCTGCATGGCCTGCCAGCTCAAGGGAAAGCCGGTGGATACCTGCCGTTTCAAGGACGGCATCACGGACCTCCTCGCGGAATGCGCCGCGGCCGACGGCCTGGTGCTCGCCTCCCCCATCTATTTCGGGGACATAACGGCCCAACTGCGTGCTTTCTGGGAGCGGCTGGTCTTCCCCTGGCTCTCCTACGCCAAGGGCGAGGTGAAGGCCGCGAAGAAGATGCCCGTCGCCTTCATCTACACGATGAACGCCTCCGAAGCGTACGCTGCCCAGATACGCAGCACGAACCTCGCCCAGTTCGAGGGGGTGCTTGCCGGGGCGTTGGGCCACGAGCCCGAGGCCATCCTGGCCTGCAATACCGTCCAGGTGCACGACTACTCCCGCTATGAGTTCGCCGAAGGCACTTCCGAGAACAAGCAGGTATACAAGGAGGCCCATTGGGAAGAAGACCTCGCCAAGGCGCGCGAGGCTGGCGCCAGGATGGCAAACGCACAGGATTAAACAGGTTGATTCACTGATATGAAGAAGTACGGAGTACTTGGAACCGGGGATGTCGCCCGGGTCATCGCCAGCAAGCTCGTGGAGCTGGGAAACGAAGTCATGATGGGCTCGCGGTCTGCCGCCAACGAGAAGGCTACCGCATGGGCCCGTGAGAACGGGGAAAGGGCCAGCAACGGCACCTTCGCCGACGCGGCCGCCTTCGGTGAGGTCGTGTTCAACTGCGTCAAGGGCGTCCATGCGCTGGAGGCCCTCGGGCTGGCCGGGGCGGACAACCTCCGCGGGAAGATCCTGGTCGACCAGTCCAACCCCTATGTCTACAGGGACGGACATATCTCCCTTGACCCCGCATACAGCGGCGATACCTGCCTGGGTGAGGAGGTGCAGCGTTTCCTCCCGGAAACGAAGGTCGTGAAGACGCTGAATTTCATTGGCAGCGTGATGATGACCAACCCCGGTGAACTCGCCGAAGCACCCACCGCTTTCTACTGCGGCAACGACGCCGGGGCGAAAGAGGCCGTCAAAGGGATCCTGAACGCGTTCGGCTGGACGGATACCTTCGACATGGGGGACATCTCCATGTCCCGCTACACGGAGATGCTCGGTGCGTTCTGGGTACCGCTCTTCGGCCAGCTGGGGACCATGCACTGGGGCTTCCGTCTCGTGACGGACCTGAAATGACGAAGAACCCATGAGACTCCTTCCATTCACCCTTCTCATCCCTCTCTTCCTCATCTCCGGCTGCAAGGCCTCTCCGGAGAAGGCCGCGATTGAACGCCAGCTCCGGGATTACCCGGAGACCCGCGTTCAGGACATCTACAAGAGCTTCTGCCAGGATAACCTGGGTCCGGAACACCTGATCCCCGATCCGGAGTCGGCCCGCCGCTATCTGGAGCGTGAGCTCGGGACCTTCCGCGAGGACCTGGACAGCGCCCGTTACGACGCTCCCTCCGTCCTCTACTACCCGGTCGGCGACGAAGGGAACTATGTCCGCGTGGACCTGTCGGTCGTGCTGGACTCCCTCGTGAGCGCGGAAGCCTACCTCGATGCGTTCATCCGCAGCGCCAACGAAGGAAGGCGCGTCCCGGAGGAGGAGTGGATCGCCAAGTGGAAGGTTGTCGGGAAGGTCATAAGGAAGGATTTCCCGGATATCCCGGATGCGGGGAGGGACCTGGAGACGCTCGATTCCCTCATAGCCCGGGGCGATCTCATCATGCACCACAGCGACGCTTTCAGTGAAGCTTACCATCCTCATTACCGGATCATTGCGAGGGATATCTTCGAGAAGGAGTTGAAGCCGCTCATAGACCGCTGACCGCATGTACATCGACCGTATCCGCATAGACTGGGACAAGGTGAGCGAGGATTCGTACCTGACACGGATTCCCGCCATCTGCCTGCTGCATGAGCTTGCGTTCCGCAAGCCGGTCACGTTCTTCGTGGGCGAGAACGGCAGCGGGAAGTCCACCCTGCTCGAGGCCATCGCAATCGCGTACGGGTTCAACCCCGAGGGCGGGACGTTGAATTACAACTTTTCCACGCACGACGACTACTCCGAGCTGTGCGATGCGCTGACGATCGCCCAGGGCGCCGCAAAGGGAAGACGCGGCGGTTTCTTCCTGCGGGCCGAGAGCTTCTACAACGTCTCCACCAAGGCCATCGAGTACGAGAAGGAACTGGGTCGTCCGATGTACGGGGAGAGGACCCTTCACGAACAGTCCCACGGCGAGAGTTTCCTCAGCTTCATCAAGACCTTCACCCGGACAGGCCTCTTCATCATGGACGAACCCGAGGCTGCGCTCTCCCCGCAGCGCCAGCTGTCCCTTTTCTCCCGGATCGCGGAGATGGCCGGTGACGGGTCCCAGTACATCATCGTCACCCACTCGCCCATCCTGCTGGCTATGCCGGACGCGGACATCATTGGCTTTGACGACACGGGGATCCGCTACCTGGACTACGAGGAGACGGAGAGTTACCGGATCACGGAACTGATGATCAACCACAGGGACCGGATGGTCTCGGAACTGCTGGATTTCTGAGGACAATGTACGCCCTTGCCGACTGCAACAACTTTTTCGCCTCGTGCGAGAGGGTCTTCCGTCCGGAGCTGAACGGGAGGCCGGTCATCGTTCTCTCCAACAACGACGGCTGTGCGGTGGCGAGATCCAACGAGGCCAAGGCGCTCGGCATCAGGATGGGCGATCCGCTGTTCAAGATAAGGGACATCGTGGAGAAGAACGACGTGGCCGTCTTCTCCGGGAATTTCGCGCTGTACGGCGACATGTCAAGAAGGGTCCAGGAGGTCCTGAGGAACTACTCCCCCTGCATCGAGGTCTACTCGATCGACGAGGCGTTCTTGGACCTGGACGGCATCGACGTGGATTTCGACGCCTACGCCAAGGAGATATCGCGGGAGTGCTGGAAGCAGACCTCCATTCCCGTGTCCGTGGGCATCGCCCCGACGAAGACCCTCGCGAAGATCGCCTCGAAGCTCTGCAAGCGCTACCCCAAGCTCCGGGGCGGCTGCTACATGCACCGGCCGGAGGACATCGAGAAGGTCCTGAGGAACTTCCCGGCCGAGGATGTCTGGGGTATCGGAAGGAGGATGATGAAAAAGCTCGAGGCCATGGGCGTGCAGACCGCCTGGGATTACGTTTCTCTTCCGGAGACTACGGTGCGGATGCTCTTCCACCTGCCAGGCTACAGGACGTGGAAGGAGCTCAAGGGTATACCTTGCATCGAGATGGAGGACATGATCGAGCCGCGCAGGACCATCTGCGTATCGCGGAGTTTCAGCAAGGAGATCAGCGACAGGAACGAACTCTGCGAGCAGGTCGCGAATTTCGCGGAATCGGCCGTCACCAAGCTCCGGGGCCAGCATTCCGTCGCCCTGGAGATGGTCGTCTTCGCCATCACGAACCGCTTCAAGGAGAACGCCCCACAGACCTACGCCAGCCGTCTCGTGGTCATTCCGGACGGGACCTGCGACCACCGCACTTTCATCCGTCATGCGCTGGAAGGATGCCGGGACATCTGGCGGCCTGGCTTCGGCTACAAGAAAGCAGGTGTGGTCATCACGAAGCTCGTGCAGGAGGAAGGGTATGCGCAATCACTCTTCGCAGATGTCGATGCATTGGAAAAGGAGTCGAAGCTCTCGACGAGCATCGACTCCATCCATCAGCTATTCGGCCGCGGTGCGGTCCTGCTGGGCTCCCAAGGAAACGGCGAAATCAAGATGTCGCGCGAACATCAGAGTCCGCATTACACGACTCTCTGGGATGACATTCCCAGGGCAACCGTTCATTGATTTCTCTTCGAGCAATCAGACTCTCATTTGCCATTTCCATCAACGGATTATCCTTGCTTGCCCGCCTTCCAGGCACTTCTGTCAATTGCTTTGGTTATCAGGGTCGTGAAAAGTAGGGTATCCTGGTTCTCGCAGGTTTTCTCCAGCACATCGTCATACTCCCCTTTCTCCCCTTCCGGTATTACGGTCCACGGATAACCTCCGGTCACCAGCTGGCTGTTCATGTACAGTCTCGCCAGAATCGCATTGTCATCCATGAACGGATGGATGTAAACGATGAAGAAGTGTCCGAGGACGGCACGAACGAAGGCGTCGGGTTCCAAAGAAAGCAGATATCTCAGTTCGCTCATTGCATCCTCCAGCGCCCCTGGTTCAACTGGGACATGGACGGACTGCGCGATAGGGCATTCTCCCTTACGGAATCCTTCAGCCCTGTACCATGTCCCCCATCCCGTCTCTACGAACGGCGATACCATGCAGCTATGCCAGGCTTCCAGCCTGTCGATCAGTTTCGACGGTTCCTGCCCCCCGCTCATGGAATCAAGGATATCAGACTTGACCTGCCTGAAAGCTCTATTGTATCCCTGAGCCGCCAGGACGTCATCCGTTTCCAGCTCCAGATCGGCCAGCAGGTAATCGCAGTTGGGGGTATCCGACTCCTCGATCAGTTGTTCGGTGACATGCAGGCCATGGAGATTGAGGGAATTGACTCCGTCCCGGATGCGGACATCATTCATCATAGCCATAATCTCTCCTACTTTCCTATCCTTGGGGCAGGTATCACAGAAGTCCTTCCATGTGAGGACGTAAGGACGCATCTTCATCCACATGAGATAAATCCGTGCCTTGATGGCCGGTTGATCCCCATGGACCATGATGTTTTCAGGAAAAGGATTATCCTTCTCCGCCTCATATCCGGCCCTGCGAAGCGCAAGGATGATCTCGTCAGCGAATGATGGATATCCGATGGAATGGATGCCGCCAGCCACCTTGCAGGCTCCAGTCCGGCGGTCACTTTCGACAGCCAACCTGGCGAGTTCGTCATAGTCTCTGAGATTGGCGAGGCAAGTGCGTGCCTCCATAGGGTACATGCGGTAGAAACCGGGTGAAGCCGCCAGGAGCGCAAGGTGAAGCGGATAGATCCTCAATCCGAAGCGAGGCTCGCGCACTACCTCATCAGGGCATTCTGCCTCGACTTCGAGCAGTTCGTATCCGAGCGGGAGGGAGAGCCTCGTGTTGGAGGCGCCGGAACTCCTGATTACCAGTTGTTTGGGCAGTATTCCATTCTTTCCGAGAAAGAGCAGGGACATATCCGAGCTCAGACACCAGTCCTCCCCATACTTGTCGTCCAGATACGCAACAATGAACTGCCAGTAGTTCAGATACCATTCCTTCGGGTCCGGTTGTTTGACCGAGGAGGTGACGTAATACCAGCCGTCGATAATCGGAGTAAGAGCCTGGGTTTCCACGAGCCTCTTGATTTGTTTAGCACCAAGCTCCGAATCCTCCCGGATGATGTTGCCTGTACGGTGTTCCGGGCTCTTCATGTAATCCATCAGAGCCTTGTAAGAATCCTTCTGTTGTTCTTTTGTAGATGCCATAATGATATGATATAAATGGTTCAAGATTTATCTTACGTAGAGCTCTATCCGGCAGTTCCGGTTCGCAGATGACGGACTGAGCCTGTCCGTTCCTCCCTCGGACCGGATCTCAATCAATCCTTCATCCACTCCCCTCTCCTTGAACAGGTTCATGACATACTCCGCCCGTGCAATCGACAGCTCGGCGTTCTTTACAACCGAGCCCGTGGCCGAGTCGGCCGCCCCGATGATCTTAACCCGAAGATTCTGGGCTAGGGCCAGTTCAGCCGCGGCATTCACATTGACCGTCTGAGACGGGTCGGTGAACCTCGTCCCAGCCAATGAAAAGAAGACATAGACAGGTGCACCTACTGGCATTTCTCCCCTAGCGATTTCTGTCAGATAAGGGGAATCGTCGCTCGTATCGGCCACTGTAGGGATGGCAGAGACGGTCTCGGATTCCTCAGATTCCGTTTTCTTTTCCCGGCTGACGAGGGGCTTAATCCTGCCATCCTCGAACTTCAGACCGGTGTTGATCGGTCCGAACTTACCGTTCCAGGAAGGATTGGCAAGCCGGGCCCGAAGAGAGTTCAGTCCGCTGTAGTTGTTGACCGGACCGTTGTGGCATCCGCAATCGCCTTTGATGCACTGACGGATATCCGCGTCCGTAGTCTGGACCCGGGTCGTATCCTGCGCCCGGAGCGGAACCGTCCCGAGGCAGAGGATGCTGATAAGAATTGCTATTCGTTTCATCGTTGTCATAATTGTTACGGTTTGCTGATAATGATTGTGGCAAGTTACCGCCTGATCTTCCGGCCAGCCGGGGCAAGCATCTGACGGGAGAGCTCCAGGCAGCGGCGCAGCCAGTGCCGGTCATCCTCCTGCGGATCCCTGCCCCACTCCCCGGAGCTGTGCCCGCCGCCTCCGCCGCAGTTCTCGGCAAAGTTCGTCGCCTGGTCGACCATCCCCATGGAAAGGAGTGCCGCGCAGGTGATAATCTTCATGCCACGCTTGCTCATGTCCTGCAGGAGCGTGTCGTCGAAGCCGTCGAAGGTATCCGGAGGCAGCGAAAGTTTAAGCTGCTGGAAGTCGCTGAGCACGGTCCAAAGCGCCTCTGTCCCCACCTTGTTCATGGTGAGTTCAGACACCTTGGTGCTGGCAGATCTGATCTCCTGCTCCAGTTCCTCACGCCGCTCTTCCGAGTGCGAAAGCTCTTCCTTCAGGTCGGTGAGTTTCTTCTCGGCCGCATCCAGCTTGCCGCGCTTGTCGGCGAGTTTCCAGAGGATTTCTTCCAGCTTCTTCTGGAGTGAGACCTCCTTTTTCTGGAGGGCCCGCCGCTGGGCGGTTGCCATTCCGTCGTCGGACAGGGATGTCCTGATGCCGTCGATCTCCTCCTCAATCCGCTCCCTTGCTGACTCCAGGTTGGAGACCATCGTGGTCAGGGACTTCTTCCGGATCTCGGCGATGTGGATCTGGCTCTTCAGGTTCGCCAGCCTGGCAGCCTTGCTCTCCAGCTCCCTCTCGAGCGTACTGCATTCGCTGGACAGTTCCCGGCGGTAGTCCTCGGTGCTCTGGTGCTTCCGGTGGGTCTCGTTGACGCTGTCCCCGCGCTCGAGCCCCCATTTGCCGTTGACCTCCGCGAAAGCGTCGTGGAGTGCCCGCGTCCGCTCGGCGTATTCGTACTTGTCGCTCCCGCAGAAGACCTCCTTGAACGAGATCCTGCCATCCTTGACCGGGATGACGTCGGCATGGATGTGCGGGCTCCGCTCGTCCAGATGGACGATGAAGGACAGGATGTTCTCCTCCCCGAACCTGTCGGCAAGGACGTCGTACATATCCTTCGCCCACTGCTCGATCTCGGGGTGTCTCTCGACTCCCCCGTTGTCGGCATCTTTCCCGTAGTCGACCTCCTGGCTGCCAAAGGCCATCCGGCAGAGGGTGTCGTGCGAACCGCTGATGATGAAGTCCGCGACGGTCCGGTATTTCGGGTCGTGCGGACTCTTCGCGTTCGGATCCTTGATACCCCGCGCAAGGATGTTCTCCTGGAACAGCTCGGGGATGGACTTGCTCTGGTCGACGGCCTGCACCCTCCCTCCCCGGACGACCTCGAAATTCAGTCTGGTCCGGGTCCGGTCTATACGTCCGTTCTCGTTGGCCTTCTTCCAGGCCTTCTCGGTCCACTTCCGCTGCTGCTCGTTGCTCTGCGCCTTCGAGAAGCCTTTCTTCGCCTGGAAGTGCACCACCTGTTTCTGTGCTCCCATATCGCTTCGCTCTAGGGTATTTCCCTTCCCTTTTCTTCCCGTGCCCAGCTTGCTGCGTTGTCGGCACTCCACCATTTGACCTCGGGTCAAGTGGGTATTGAGTTACCCCCTCCCTTTGTTCGTGGCAGAACGGGCAAGCCCGCTGCCAAAAAGCCTATCGTTTTCCGAATCTCCGGGAGAGATTCCGGAGTCGCCCGGAAAGGGCCGTTTCCGGCCCGTATCCGGACTTAAACGCCCCGGCTGGACCACCGGCAAGCTGGGAAGGTCCTACGCGTTCTCGCGGCCTTTCACGAAGAGCTCCGGGAGACGGAGACGGAAGCTCGTGGTGGTCTTCTCCACGGAGAGGTATCCCATGCGTGCGAGCTTCTGCAGGAAGGCCGTCACCGTATGACGGTGCCAGCCCCAGTCGACGGAGAGCTCTGTGATGGTCACCTCGAACGGGGCGGTGTGGTTTCCGGACCCGTCCGGATCCTGTACGGCCTGCTTCTGCATCAGGTACCGGAAGGCCTCGAACTTGCTGTACCGTTCGTCGGCCTTCTGGTGAAGGGTGTCTGCCAGTTTCTTCGGCAGGACGTGGGTATAGTCCGGGCACTCAGGCGCCGGTCTGGTCTGCTTGGTTCTTTTCATCTTGCTTGTCGATTTGGTTGTTGGTTTGACCGCGCTGATCCCGGCCTTCATCGGTCGGGCGATGCCGCCTGGATCCGGCACGGCGGGTTGAATAGTAAAGGTTGACGATATCGTCGTTGGACAGATGGATTTCAAGGTATGACCTGGGGAACTCCGCATGACGGATGATCTCCCGGGAAGGATAGAACATGGCCGCGGTGAGGACCATCGCCATCGACACGCTCAGCGATTGGAGCTGAGGGACGACAAGCGACAGGAGCACGCCTCCGAAGGCGATGCCCTGGATCACCCGGTCCTCGCCGAGCCAGTGCAGCATGGCATCCGTGAACCGGTACCGGAGCAGCACGAATCCGAGCAGCACGCCCGGAACCAGCCACAGGCTGGCCCCGTCGAGCGAGAAGAAGGTGTAGTTGTATACGAGCACGCTGATGGCAAGCACCAGCATGTAGGTCTTCCGGCTCTTCGGCTCGATTGCCATCGAGATATAGAAGGCAAGCATCCGCGTACCCTTCCGCCTGTAGAAAAGGAACGGAGCGGCAAGCAGGACGGCCGGGACGGCCAGTTGGATGGTTCTGAAGAGTATGGTCATGGCTTCGGTTTGTTGTTGTCGGCCGTGGCAGACGACGGTTAATACATATGGAGGTGGATGATATCGTGGGAGGCTGCCGCGACGACCCTCTCGACATCGTAGCGGTTGAGCCCGCACCTTTTGGCCCGCCACATGAAATCGATATCGGATTCGGAGCGTTCCCGGATCGCCCGGTGCAGGTCGCAGATGGGGATGAACCACCTGTGCCCCCGGGGATAGTTGCCATAGGGATAGCTCGCCTGGAGTGCCAGACAACGCACCAGCAGGGTATCCCCCGCCTCCCCACTCACGCTCGTGAACTCCCGGTAGCAGTCGGCATCCGCCACCACGATCTGGAAGGAGTACTTCCGGATCACGTCCACCATCTGCCTGTATAACTTCTCGTCCATGGCCCGGCACTACATGAAATCGGCGACAAGCCGGGACATGTCCATCTTGCTGATGACGATTCCCCGGCGCAGGTGCTGCGCGAGGTCCGACTTCAGCGATTCCAGCATGACTTCGAGGGAATCGAAGATATAGACGTAGACCGTGTCCAGCATCTTGTCGGAGCCGGCCTGCGCATTGAGCTTGTACATCCGTCCGGACGTCGGCACCGAGTAGGCGCAGCAGTGCTCGCCGCGCTTGGTGGCACTGAAGGTCTCGACATGGTAGAGTACGTTCAGGTCCATGTTGTCCTCCATGTCGTCGAGCGCCTCCTTGATCGGGAGCGGTTTTGCCAGGTTGTAGGTCAGGATGGCGTAGTCGCCGTAATCGTCGATGCAGTCCAGGCAGCCCGCATCGATCAGCCGGGGAAGGATCGTCGGGCCAAGGGTCCGAAACATGTCGATCTGTTGGTGATTCATAGTTTTTTCGAGTGAGTATACTTTTATTTGAAAAAATGGTACTCTGATTTCAAATCGGGCCACTCCCGTACACTGGACGAGGAGACTCGGAGAACGTCTCTCCGACTTCTCCATCCTTCCCGACAGACAGGCACTTCCGGCCTCCCGTCGCATACAACAATGCCTTTCACGCACTTTCATCCAGTTTAATCCGGTTTAAACAAGTTTAATGACGGAATACATTGATTCTTAGTCATTTGCTCCATATACAAGATACTCATTATCTGTCTAAAGTCAAAGGACGGGATGGCATTCTTTCCAAGGGATGGACACAAGAGAGTTCCCTCATACGGTCCGATTGTAGGGCGGTACCGACCAGCAGGTCGGTACACCGGCCAGATTCTTTCACAGTACCATTTGAAGTGTGAATAATTGTTCGTATATTAGTGGCAGAAAACGCAGAGAATATGGCAAATATCGGCTACCTGTTCCTTTCGAGAAACCTCGTCACCCGCGACGAGGACCGCGCCTGGATGACGAAGTTCGGGTGCGGGACCATCATCGAGGAGGAAGGCATCCAGGAGAGGTTCCGTCCCGAATGGCGGAAGATGCTCTCGCAGCTCCAGTCCGGCGACGTGATCGTCGTCAGCAGGCTCAGCAACGCCCTTCGCGGCATCCGCGAACTGGGCGTCCTCCTGGGGCTGTGCAAGGAGTGCGGGATTCGCCTCATCAGTATCCACGACGAGATCGACACGAAGGGGACGCTGTTCCCCGACACGACGTCGGGCGACGTTCTCGACGTTATAGCCCGCATCTCCGCGGAGACCACCGCCATCCGACGGTCCGAGGCCCGCATCCTCCAGCGTCGGAGGGACATGAAGCCGAAGACGGAGAAGGAGTCGGTCCGGCTGAAGAAGGAGAAGACCGTCGTCAACATGTACAACTCCGGTCACTCCATCGACGACATCTGGAAGGTCAGCGGATATAAAAGCCGCACGAGCGTGTTCCGCGTCCTGAACAGGAACGGGGTCCAGCTCAACCGTGGCCGCCACCAGGGACCGATCAAACGAACCAAGAAGAACGAGAAATAGCATCCGGATATGACACTGCTTGAAGCAATCGAGGCACGGCACTCCGTGCGCAAATACACCGACAAGCCCATCGGGAAGGACAAGATCGCCACGCTGAGGGCCGCGGTCGAGGACATCAACCGGGAGAGCGGCCTGAACATCCAGCTGGTCCTGGACGAACCGAAGGCCTTCTCCTCCGGCATGTGGAAATACGGGCAGTTCGCCGGAGTCAGGAACTATTTCGTCATGGCCGGGCCCAAGGGAAACGAGGCCGAGGAGACGGTCGGATACCAAGGCGAGCGTCTGGTCCTCCTGGCGCAGACGCTGGGACTGAACACCTGCTGGGTGGGGCTCACCTACAAGAAGATTCCCGGCACGTACTCGCTGAGGGAGGGCGACATCGTCCACTGCGTCATCTCCCTGGGATACGGCACCATTCCAGGCGTCCAGCACCCCCAGAAACCGGCCGCCAACTTCTATGAGTCGGAAGGCCTTCCGCCCGAATGGTTCCGTGAAGGGCTCAGGGCGGCTCTCCTGGCTCCGACGGCGGTCAACCAGCAGAAGTTCAAGTTCATCCTCCATCCCGGAAACGTCGTGGAAGCGAAGACGCTCTTCACCATGGCGGGATATGCACACGTCGACCTGGGCATCGTCAAATGCCATTTCGAGATCGGCGCCGGGAAGGAGAATTTCGAATGGGCGTGATATGGCTCTTGAATTCGACAGACTGAGACATAGTGAGATCCGTCAGGCGGCGGAACTCGCGACCCGTGCGTTCGACGACTACGAGTATTTCACGAACTGGTTCCCTGCCAAGATGGAGAGGAATGCGGTTCAGTTCGCCATCATCTGGCACGAGTACAAGACGAACTTCGGTCCGGCGAAGTATCTCGTCGCCAGGCAGGACGGGAAGTTGGTCGCCGTCGCGCAGCTCAATCCGCCCACATACAGGAAGCCCTCCGACTTCCGATACGTGCTACACGGATGGCTGAGGGTATACAAGGCGGGCGACCGGAAGGCCATCGACGACTGGCTCAAAATGGATGCGGCTGCGGGTAAGCCATGCCACGACTACCAGAAGACCGGACCGGACATCTGGTACGCGAGCTCGCTCACCGTCGATCCGGAAGCCCAAGGCACGGGAGTAGGCACGAGATTCCTTGAATACTGGGAGCAGTACATACGTGAACGGGGAGGCAAGCAGCTGGTGTTCTTCACCAACTCGCGGAAGAACCTGGACTTCTACCTCAAGAGAGGCTACGAAGTTTTCGACGAGCGCGCATTCGAATACAAGGGGAAGACGATGGGCAGCTGGAGCCTCAGGAAGAAACTGTAGACAGACTCATGTCCGGGTTAATCATCGAGACCAAGAGGCTCCTGTTCCGTCCGTGGACGGAGGCCGATGCGGAGGCGCTCTTCAAATACGCCTCCGATCCCGATGTCGGTCCCCGCGCTGGCTGGCCGCCACACACGTCTGTTGAAGACAGCCTGTCCGTCATCCGGACGTTCTTCGCCAACGACCACACATGGGCACTGGAACTGAAGGAGACCGGCGAGCCCGTCGGATGCATGTGCTACTACCCTTGTGGAGAAAGCAACATCAGCATCGGCGAGAATGACGCGGAGCTGGGCTACTGGATTGCGAAACCTTACTGGAACCAGGGACTGTGCACCGAAGCCCTGCGGGCCATGATCGACTACTGCTTCAACAAGAGAGGGTTTCTGACTCTTTGGAGCGACTTCTTCGTGGACAATCCGGCTTCCGGCCGGGTCATGGAGAAATGCGGCTTCCGTGACACCGGGGCCATCAACTGGTGCAGCCATCTCTACCGAGGAGACGAGCGTCCGGTCAAGGTCATGCGGCTGGACTACGCCCTGTAATCTGGCTCGCTGGACGCGGTTATTGCATCCTGCTGAACGATACCCGGACTATTTGTCACAAAGATGGACATTCTGGCTCATTCCGTGCCACTTTGTCCAACTTTTCGGCATTGGTCCCGGCTTTGCAACTCCTTCAAGCGGCTCCGCAAAGGAGCCCCGGGAACAAGGCCTTGCAGAACAGCCCGAAACCGGAACGATTAAAGTTTTTGAGTTATGTTACCTGTAATTAGAAGTACTCGAGACAGCTGGTTGCCGGACATCTTCAATGACTTTTTCGACAACAGCTGGATGGAAAGGCCCACTTATACGGCCCCTGCCATCAACGTTCTGGAAACCGAGAAGGAGTACGACGTCGAGCTCGCCGCTCCTGGTTTGGACAAGAAGGACTTCAAGGTCCATGTCGATGCCGACAACAACCTGCACATCGAGATGGAGAAGAAGACCGAGGAGAAGGAAGGGAAGAAGCACGGCCGTTACCTCCGCCGCGAGTTCTCCTACGAGAAGTTCCAGCAGACGCTCCTGCTGCCAGACGACGCCGAATCCGACAAGATCGAGGCCAAGGTGGAGAAGGGCGTCCTGAACGTCCATATCCCGAAGAAGGAGAAGGCGCAGAAGGAAGAGGCGGTCAAGCAGATTGACATCCAATAAGGCTCAGTCACTTTCCTGAAATAGGCGGGACCATCAGTGTTGAAGCACCGGCGGCCCCGCCCTCTTTTTCAACGATGGACGAACCCTTTAGCGAGAGTGTCTGATATAGCAAACGGCGCCGATCGCTTCGATGAGTCCCAGTACGAAGAAGATGTTGCTAAGTGCGACAAAACCCCAGATCCACCATTCCAGGACTATCCACAGCATCAGGATGATTCCGCAGACGAGAGTTACATGTCCCGCCCATGGATGATTCTTGAACAGCATCAAGGCTGCCAGCAGCTGGGGCAGGCCGTTCACGGCCAGAAGCGCATAACTGGAGGGGATGAAATTCTTGAACAGAACGTCTGGCCAGGGCATCTTGGAGCGCAGCAAATCCAGCATGGGATCCCCACCCCAGCTCACGCCGGTCGGGTCCATCCACATCATCACGGCACCGCCGACGGCGCCGACGGCGATAAAGATGGTCAGTATCTTCAGAAACGTCTTCATAATCACAGAACCATTACCAAGGCCCCGCCAAGAAGCAGAACGGAGCCGACGAGCGTTTTCCATGTAAAAGCCTCTCCGAGGAAGATGGCGGCGAAAATGATTGTCAGGACAAGGCTGCACTTGTCAATAGGGACGACCTTAGAAACGTCCCCGTGCTTGATGGCATAGAAATAACAGAGCCACGACGCCCCAGTCGCCAGACCGGAGAGGATGAGGAACAGCCAGCTGCGGGGGGAGATGGAATTAAGGCCGGTCTGACTGTGTGTCAGGAACACCATCCCCCACGCCAAAAGCAAGACGACGATCGTGCGGATGGCCGTTGCGAGGTTCGAGTCCACCCCTTCAATGCCTATCTTGGCCAGTATGGCCGTCGCGGCAGCAAAGACTGCCGAGAGAATTGCAAAAAGGAGCCACATATGAATGGATAATCGTTTCATTGTAATCCGTTTCTTCTTCCGGCTTTATCAAGCCCCAGGTGTTCCGTAAGAGCCAGAAGAAGGATTCCGAGGAAAGCCAGCCAGAAATGCTCCGACGCAATCCTGAGAGGTATGATGATGGCTGCGAAGCAGTAGGCGTACATGGCGGTGAAGAAGAACACCGCGAGGAATTCCCTCTTCCCGTTCAGGTGATGACGGAAATACTGGATAAGGATCCGCACAAGGACGAAGCCCCAGACGAGGAGGAAGGCAATGAATGCGAACCACTCGTCAGTGACGGCGTTCAGTCCCAGGGAAATGCCGCTGCAGGCGCCCACGAAGGCGATTCTTCCCAAGGCGATCAGCACGCTGGCAAGCAGGTGCTTCCACCACGGCCGGTCGTTCCCCTTCTCCTGGTCTTTCAGGGTGAGCCACGCCACCATCGGCGTCTCGAACATATAGCCCAGGAAGTTCACCCAGATGACGCTCATGAACATGTGGTGGTTCACCTCGGTATTAATCTCCCTTCCGTCCCATACCCAGAAACCACCGTCCAGACGGATGGCGGCCACGTCCAGCAGCAGGTCCATCGACACGATGAGGAATCCCGTCACCAGGGCCGTCATCACCTTGCCGAAGCCGAGACGGCGGGCCAGCCGGAGCGAACAGACGGTGAGACCTCCCCACATCAGACCGCCGAACACAGGGAACTGGAAGGGCCTGCGGCCGATATTCAGCCAGAAATCCGGATTGTAGTGGTAGATATCCGTAACTCTGACGGCCAAAAGCTCCAGGGCGAAACCGGCTATCGCTCCAGAGAGGAAGAGTTTCAGTTCGCCAATGTCCTTACGGCTGACCATATTCCACAGCAGGATGGCCGTGAGAACGTAACAGAGGAGCTCGAACGCATGGATCCAGGACATAGGCTACAAACCCAGTTGAGAGAGGAAATGATGGAATATGTCCGGACGGAAAATCAAAGGGAAAACCAGACCGTAAACCGCACCCCAGAAATGGGCGGTATGGCCGATGTTATCCATGTTCCGCTTCGCCATACACCAGCAGTACAAGAGATACAGAGGCGCGAAGATGTATCCGGGCACAGGGATGGGAATCAGGTAGATGTAGATGCCCATTTTCGGCTCGAACAGGATGGATGCGAACAGGACTGCCGATACGGCTCCGGATGCCCCGACAGCGCTGTATTGACAGTCATCCCTGTACTTGACGAGGTCCCAGATGGTTGAGACAGCGATGGCGGTTACATACAGGACCACATACAGGATGATCCCCGGAGTATGGCCGAAGGCCGCCTGGAAGTACTGCTCAACCACCGTCCCGAAGAAGTACAAGGTGAGCATGTTGAAGAAAAGATGCCCCCATCCTCCATGTACCAGGCCATAACTGAGCATCCTGTACCACTGTTTCCGGTGCCACACATCGTAAGCGTTGAACTTGAGCGCATTGATGTCCAGTGTCCCCGTAAAACACAGGATGCTGACCAGTACGGTAATCAATATGATGATGAGCGTCACCATTGTTCCCAACTGATGCAAATATACTCCTTTTTCGGCAATAGGCGGTCAAGAAGAGACACGACAATAGCCGGCCGCGTCAAATGCCGTAGCCTGCCTCTCAATAATATGCCGGTCCTATCGCACCGTCTGCACCCTACCGGTCTCTACGATGCTCCGAGCTTCCCAGTCCGCGAAGGATGGCGGATATGAGCGGCTTGAAGAGCAGGCAGAGGACGATGATCAGGACGAGAGTCATTAC
>JAEEGF010378611.1_pt1 | contig 37390 bp, 43 predicted proteins | sample 9134171 | NCBI WGS metagenome assembly JAEEGF01 (sample SAMN16246542, study PRJNA631951) | gut metagenome | biome: gut microbiome; feature: rumen; material: AP-attached | host: Bos | place: Iran: Karaj | collected 2018-10 | reverse complement strand
TGATTCGCCTATAGTTGATCCGGTTGCTGAAATTTGTGAAAAGTATAATGTGCCATTTCTGGTTCACTCTGGACATGAACCTTTCTCATTGCCTTGGCAAATCGGTCTTTTAGCTGAGCGACATCCACACTGCAAGTTTGCCATGCTTCATATGGGACATGGACACGGAATATATGTTGAGGCAGCACAAACCATTGCTAAGAGATATAAAAATATTTGGCTGGAAACCTCTGGTACTTCTATGAGCGCACAAATCTATAACGCATATACGAATGTAGGAAATGACAAGGTGATGTTTGGATTAGACACTCCATTTCATGCGCCAGAAGTTGAAATTCAAAAGATACTTTCATGTCCTTTGAAGGAACAAGATTACGAAAATATTTTTTATAATAATGCAAAGAATTTCTTGGGTTCATTATTGGAAGAGGAGTAGAGATATGAATACAAAAACAAATTATAGAGCAATAGATATAGCTATCGATGGCATGATGATTGCACTGGTTTTTCTGGGTACATTCTATTTCAAAATACCATCTTTATTTGGCTATACACATCTAGGGGACTGCATGATTATTCTAGTTGTATGTTTGCTGGGAACAAAGAGAGGCGCTCTTGCTGGCGGGATTGGAGCAGGACTTGCAGATTTGCTTGGCGGATATACCGCATGGGTTTTACCAACAATGGCTTTTAAAGCAACCTGGGCCATTGTTATGGGATTTATCGCCTACAAATTACTAAGGAATAATAAATATGCATTTTGGATTGGTTCAATAGCTGGTGGTATTTTTCATATTATTTTATATACAGGCATAAAGATTCCAATGTTTGGATTGGCATACGCTTTCAGCACTTTGCTAACACTTACGGCACAAACTATTAGTGGAATCGTGCTGGGGAATTTGCTGTATTTGTTATTGCGTGGTCGCATTAAGGCATTTATGTAAGATTAGAGACTGTCTATATTACCAGAAATAGTGACTATTCCATTCTTGAATACCTGTCTTTGAAATCTGAATGACTGCCTCCTTGTTTTCTTGTTATAATTCAATAGTAATAATCAATAAGGAGGTAGTGTTATGGCTTGTTTTACAGTACCAGCTGGCGAGGCTGTTGTAACAACTATAGTAAAGAAAACAATTGAGAAGAGGGGTGGAAAGCCAGAGAATACAGCAAAAGAGAATGGTATTCCATTTTCGCGTAAGTTAAAGTGGCTCACAAATCTTCTTTGGGGAGGTTCAGTTCTTTTAGCATACGAACACGTATGGCATGGAGAGGTAAAGCCATTCTTTCCATTTTTGACAGCAATGGAGAATCCAGCAGATAAGGCAGAGATGCTTCATGAAATGGGAACAGTAGGTGTTGGAATGGCACTTCTGGTAACAGCAGTATGGATTGGAATTTGCGTAGCGGCAGATGTTATTGTTAAGCGTCCACTTTCAGGCGTTAAATCTGTTAATTAGGAGGGGCTGAAATGACATTATTAATTACTGTTTTTGCAGCACTTATTACTACTATTTTGTGGTATAACAGAAAAAATGATGATATGAAACTTCACGTGCTGATGTTTATGTTTTGGGGAGCGTCGATCATGTGGTTTGTAGATGCCATCGCAGAGTATATAGAAATGGGAGCAGATTATTTTGCACCTGCCTTAGAAGATATGATTAATGACAGCTTTTTAGGATTTTCAGTTATCGCATTTGCGATGATAATTTGGGTGGTATATATTTTGATTAAAGATCCTAAGGGCGTTGTACGAAAAGCTTTATAGTTTATTCGCATATACGATAAGCTCACTATGATGATTCATAGTGGGCTTTTTTACTGCCGAAGATTGGATGAAATTATAAAATAGAAAGTATGAACTTATAATGAACTTTTCCCTTGTGGACTAGATTGTAAATTCTATTATGATATTATTGTTTATGGCTTTAGTGCCCAATAATATTAATACGAGGAGAAACAATATGAAAAATAAGGGAATTGCATTAATTATTTGTTCTATGCTTTTTCTTTCAGCTTGTGGGGCTAATAATGCTGATAAAGCACAGGAGACAAAAACAACCGAAACCCAGGCGACAGAAAACACAGTAGAAAATACTGCAACAGGAGAAAAGATTTCAAACAAGCTTTTTGAAATCACTATGCCTGCAGATTTAGAGGGCGTCTATGTATCAGACGTTAAGGATGATCAGATTTCTATCTATCACAAAGAGTCAAAAGATGCTGGTTTTGATGGATTGGCATTTACAATTTGGGCAAGACCACTTCCATCCGAATTTGCCGGTGGCCCATATACAAAGAAGGGTGAATTGACAGATGCAGATGGCAAGCGCTATGAAGTGGTACTTGGTTATGCCACAGAAGTTCAGTGGGATTATGAGAAATATACCGAGATGCCAGATGATTTTCAAAAGTTGTATGACTCATCAGAGGATATTCTTGCTAGTATGACAGGTGTAAATGGGGCTACATTTGAATACCTGGCAGGTACAAAAGGTGAAGACCTTTATGGAAATATCATTTTAAATTATAAAAAGGCATTTGATGAAGGATGGGATGCCAGCGTATTTGAACAGTTTGACATGAGCCCAGAATTTTATAGCCTTGGTCTGGATAGTCTTTCGAATATCGGCTTCGCATATTATGACACCGATAAAGATGGCATAGATGAGCTTTTTGTTGGAAGTCTTATGGACGACGAGCTGAAGGGGTCTATTTACGACATATACACAATGGTTGACGGTCAGCCTACTCATGTAATTTCAGGTTCAGCTAGAAATAGATTTTATATTTATGATGGCGGTATGATTGTAAATGAGTACTCAAGCGGTGCAATGGAAAATGGCAAGCTTGTATATTGCCTGGAGCCAAATTCAACAGAAATGGTTTACCAGTGGGGAACCAAGATTGATGCATACGAAAATGAAGATCAGCCTTGGTTTATAAGCTACACAGAGGATGAATGGGAAAATGTATCGGAAGACGAATTCCAGTCACGTGAGGCAGCATCAGAAGATTATACAAAGTTAGATTTCAAGCCTTTATCAGAATTTTAATTTGTGAAATAGCACCAGAACCTCATAAAGCAGGAGTAGCTAAAAGTCATTGACAGAAACCGTTAGCTATTTTTAATTGAGAGGTTTATACTGTATTGTAGTATTTTAAGGGAGGATGATAAAATGCAGTTTGAAATATTACAAAAAGATATGGTTGCAGCTATGAAGGCTAGAGATAAGGCAAGAAAGGATGCGATTTCTTCACTTGTTTCGGACGTAAAGAAAGCTGCTATTGATGCAGGTACTAGAGATAACATTGCTGACGAATTAGTAGATCAGGTTATTCTTAAATCATTAAAGACTGCTAAGGAGCAGCTTGATACTTGCCCTGCTGAGAGAACAGATTTAAAGGAAGAGTATCAGTTCAGATATGACGTAATTAAAGAATATGCACCTGCAATGATGAGCGAGGATGAGATTCGCGTATTCCTTCAGGAGAAATTTTCTGAGGTTATCGCCACTAAGAACAAAGGGGCAATCATGAAAGAAGTAATGCCTGCTCTTAAGGGTAAGGCAGATGGAAAAGCTATCAATATGATTGTTGCGGAGCTTTGCAAATAGTAAAAAATGAGAGGATGTTGTAAATTAATAATTACAGCATCCTCTTTGTTTATGCTCTGTGATATAGCCTATGCCAGCTCTTTCTTCCAGGCTACAGCACCACATCTGGCACAACCGTATTTACGATAATTCTTAGTGAATTGACTATCGCGTTTACGATATATGGTAGCGCCACATTTCTCGCAGGTAAAAATGTATTTAATAGCCATAGAATTTTGGGATTTATAATCTTCAACTCCTTTTTCTGTACCGGTGGTTACGCGCTTGATGTTGTAACCATATACCTGATTCATAACCTCTGCATAATATTTCCACTGGCCAGTGTGTTTCATACAACCTTTGCAGGTGTGAAGTATTTCATGAATTATGGTTTCTTTGCAGGCCTTCTCGGAGATTCTATCATCAATAAGTAGTTTCTCAGCTATCTGGATTTCAAAAGTCCTATCGGGATTTTGCTTGCACAGTCCCCATCTGGTTTTGGCTCTATTATTGATTGTAAATGATGTGATGACTCCAGGCTTTATACCGACGTGTGTCACTTCCTGTAGGGATTCATTTATTAATTTCTCAAAGTTTTTCATAGCCTTTATTTTAGCAAAGGAGCATAATCTCTTCAAATCTAATCTCTCAAGTATTAATATATAAAGAAAGTAGGAAAAATTAGGAGGCAGAATGGATTTTAAACGAGAATGGGCCAGAAGCAGGGACGAACTGGTGCAGGCCATAAGGAGCCTTGGCTTTCCAGATGAGCTTGGAGTGCAGATAGCAAAGATGCTTGGCAGTCCAAAGGCAATGGAAAGGATGATGGCGTATCTTTACAATGTGAAGCCAAATTCCGCTGAACTCATAGTGGACGAGGCACTTGCTATTTGCAGTGATATAGATAGATGGCGAGAAAAGAAAGCCAGCGAGGAAGCTAATGCCAGGTACAATGAAATGCTGTACTATGGTTTAGATTCAGATGAAGACTATGAATAATTTTTATAGTTGGATATAATAAAAGATAATAAAACTAGAAGGATTTTTTATGACACAAGAGACTTTAAATAGAATTAGAAAATTTACAGAAGACCGTGACTGGGACCAGTTTCATTCGCCATCCAATCTGGCAAAATCTATTGTAATAGAAGCCGCGGAGCTGCTGGAGTGCTTCCAGTGGGATGATGAAAAGTTTGATGAGGAGCACGTAAAGGAAGAACTGGCAGATGTGATGGTGTATTGCCAGCATCTGGCTGACAAGCTGGGACTGGATCCTGATGAAATCATCAATAAAAAGATGGATAAGAACGAGGCAAAGTATCCCGTGGAGAAGGCCAAGGGAAGCAATAAGAAGTATACGGAATTATAAGAGATGAATAAGGAAAGGGTAACGTATAATAAGCTGTCTACTCTGATGTACAAACTTGATTGTTGAAGAAGTGGGAGTAAGGAAAAATCGTTTTTGTTATAAGGGTATGAAATAAGTACTTATCCTACAAAATTTATCTAAAGTAATTAATACGATGTATACTAAATTATTTATAATTGTTTGAGGGTAAAGTGAAATGAACAACTTATTTCTAACTAATTATACAGAGCAAACATTTCTTGATAGAATTAGGGATAATTTACGTAAATGCGACTCATTTGCTTTTTCTGTTAGCTTTATAAAGAAGGCGGGATTGTCACTGTTATTAAAAGATATTGATGCTGCTTTGGCTAGAGGAATAAAAGGGCACATTATTACTTCTACATATCAAAATTTTACAGATGTAGAATCTCTAAAGTCTTTTCTTTTGCTACAAGAGAAATATCCATTTTTTGAATGTCATTTGGATTTTGAAAGCTTTCATGATGATGGTTATATGACAATTGGATATCATTCAAAAGGATACTATTTTGAATTCGGTGCTGATGCTGAGCTTATAGTTGGTTCGTCAAATATTACGCGACATGCTTTATTAAAAAATGTCGAGTGGGATTTAGTTGTTTATGACAAAAAAACTAATAACGTCTTTAAGCAGATGCTAGCTGAATATGAAGATAAATGGCTAAATACTTTTGAATTAGACAATAAGATAATATCAAAATATATAAATAAGCTTAATTATGCGATAGAACGTTGGGATATGGACTACGATGGTTTGTCTGAAAATGTTTCTCCCAACTATATGCAACGAAAAGCAATGAAAGAACTTAATCGCTACAGAGCGATGGGGCTTAGGAAAGCTTTAGTTGTAGCGGCTGCAGGCAGTGGTAAAACTTATCTTGCTGCTTTTGATGCAAGAAATTTTAATCCTAAGCGATTGCTATACATAGTTCATGAGGGGTCGATTCTACAAAAAGCACTTGAAACATTTAGAGAAGTATTTCTAAATGATGTTACATATGGCGTTTATAACAAGGATAGTAAAGATTTAGAATCGGATTTTGTTTTTGCAGGAAATATAATTTTAAGCCAAAACTTGAATTTATTTAGTCCTGAAGAATTTGATTATATTATTTTTGATGAATGTCATCACGCAACTGCCGATTCGTATAGACGTATTATTGATTATTTTAAACCTGAGTTTATGCTTGGGCTTACAGCTACGCCTGAACGAATGGATAATGAAGATGTATTCGAATTATTTGACACTAATGTACCTTTTGAACTTAGACTACGAGATGCAATTATTAACGATTTAGTTGTTCCTTTTCACTACTATGGTATAAGAGACAGTTTAGTTGATTATGGATTGAATAAAACGCAGGAGAGAAAACTTATTTCACAGTTAGCTTCAGAGGATCACTGTGCTTATATTAAAGAAAAAATCGAACAATATAGGCCTATTGGCAAACTGAAAGCGCTAGCATTTTGTAGAAATATTACACATGCAAGAATGATGGCAGAAGAACTGCGTGAGCAGGGATATTCTACAGCTTACTTAACAGGAAAAAATACTGTAGGCGAGAGAATTAGAGCTTATAACGATTTACAGAAAGATGAATCAGGAATAGAGATATTATGTACGGTTGATATTTTAAACGAAGGTGTTGATATTCCAGGCTGTAATATGGTTCTATTTCTACGTCCAACTGATAGCGCAACTGTTTTTATTCAGCAACTAGGACGTGGGTTACGTAAATACGATAATAAGCAATATGTTACTGTTCTGGATTTCATAGGTAATAGCTATAAAAGAAGTGTTCAGATTGCATTTGCCATGGGTAGCTTGGCAGAAAACTTTGTATTAGAGAAAAGATTAATGAAATCTCTTGTAAAAGATAATTTCACTGCTTTGGGGCTTGAGAATTATGGAGTTAAGATTCATTTTGATGAAGAAAGTCAAAATGAGATTATTCAGTATATTGATAGAGAAAATTTCAATAGCAAATTCTATATGGAGAAGGATTATTTTAACTTTAAACAATTCGTTAATGCAGAGTATTATCCTAAGCATATGGACTATTTAAATAATGATTGCGCACCTGATCTAATGAGATTTATGCAGATAAAAATTAATGGTAGAAAGACAGGATGTTACTATTCATTTTTACATGGAATAGGAGAAAGCAATTTACCTATTTTTGATGATAATCAAGTGGCTTTTATAAAATATGTATCGTCATTACTACCATTAGTTAGAAAGCATGAATACATGGCACTTGTTAAATTATTGGAAGAACCTTCCGATAAGGAAGAATTATCAAAATATCTTTTGGATACTGTAGAAAAAAGTAGTGTTGAAGAGGTTAATCATACCCTTAGATTTATGGAAAAGAAGGGCGCGATAAAAGTTTCTGACAATGTTGTCCGCTTGAATGTAAGAATAGACGACCAATTTAGGGAATACATGGATGATTTACTTAAATATGGCCTCACACAGTATGATGAGACATATAGAAATTCTGAAAAGTTTGTTTTATGGCATGATTATAGAATGGATCAAGTTCAACTTAAAATGTTAAAAGATCCGGATCATAATCAAAAAGGTACATATTTTTACGGAGATGAGGCAATTGTATTTGCTTCATTAAAGAAGGATGCATCTGTTGAAGAAAGACTTAATTACAAGGATAAATTTCTAGAACCAAGCATGTTCCAATGGGAATGTGAAAATAATATTTCACAAAAAGAGTTGCAAGCTCTTAGGCTATGTAAATATGTGCATTTGTTTGTTAGAAAAGTGCAAAATGAGCATGGTATCCAATTACCGTTTACATATGTTGGTGAAGGTAGATTTACAAATGAACGTGCTCAGTCAAAAAATGGAACTTATTTATATGATATTCCAATGGAATGTGCATTACCGGAATATCTTCAATATGATTTTGGAGTGGCACAATAATGAAAACAATAAGAGTGGTTGCAGCTGTAATCAAGGCTGAAAATGATATGAACGAGCCTATAATTTTCGCTACTCAGCGAGGCTATGGAGATTACAAGGACGGTTGGGAATTCCCAGGCGGAAAAATTGAAGATGGCGAGACTCCACAGGAAGCACTTAAGCGAGAGATTATGGAAGAGCTGGACACAGAAATAAAGGTAGGAGAACTCATCGATACAATTGAGTATGATTATCCTACATTCCATCTTTCAATGGACTGTTTCTGGTCGACAATTGTTGAGGGAGATTTGGTTCTCAAAGAGCATGAAGCTGCTAAGTGGCTAACTAAGGAACAGCTTGGCGATGTGGATTGGTTGCCAGCAGATATTACTTTGATCGATAAGATTGATGCAGCTATTTAATTTTATTGGGATGATGATTTTAATGAAAGAATTAGTGAGATATCACATGGTTTTTACTGGTCGTGTGCAAGGAGTTGGATTTAGATATAAGGCAAATTATATTGCTGACCAGTATAGACTAACTGGATATGTGAAAAACGAATATGATGGTTCAGTTACTGTAGAAATTCAAGGTTCTGAACAGGAAATTTATATGTTCCTAAAATCTTTGGCTAATGATAGGTATATCGATATCTATAATTTACAGAAAGAGAAGATTCCTGTAGAAGAGGATGAGAGAGGTTTTATTGTTCAATACTAAGTAGTTATGGAATTAGGATTAACAACTTCGGTACAAAAGAAAATAAGCGGATTAAAACTTGAAGAATCTCAGGAGTTAGATTGTCGTTTTTGGTGGGAAGTGAATCTAACGAAGATAGGCAATCGTAATGCTCTTGTTATTGTGCACCCTAGTAGCAGGTATTGTATGGTTTATTCAAATCTCAAACCTTCAATCTGGAAGAACTTCGATTCTTTTGTTTGCAATGCAATCAAAGAAGCTCTATTAAGAGAAGGTTTTTCTAACGAAGATGCAAGCCGTTATTTTGAAAAAGCTGGAGATATCGTATTTACGAAGACTCATGGACGGCAATCGACTGGAGGTTTAAATCGCATTACAAGTGATTTATGGTTCTTTGAAGATAGTTTAGATAAGGATTGTGGATACCAAGAATATATTTCCAAACGTTTCAACGATGAGCCTTCCACAAATTCATTGCATACAGAATATACCTGCATTTTCCCTCAGGATTATTTTGTAAATGAAATGAAAAATCTTCTATTCGGCGAGGAAATGAAGCTTCGATTTGCAACGAAGAAGGGGAATATAACTATTAGGGATGGAATAGTAGTGGATAGATAAATCAGGGGACATTAAGGTTAAACAAATCATAGCAGTTATCTGCTTCGGAATGACATGTTTTTCTCTAGGTGTAACCTACGGAAAAGACCATAAGAAAAAAAAGTAATCGCCCAACGCCAAAGGTTCGATTACTTCTTTTTCTTAAACATGTAAGTTTTTAACCAAAGGGCTGTCCATCTATCGGTAGCACATTTTCTTATTTACAATGATATTATAATTCTATTAAAATTTCAATATTACATTGAGTAGATAGATAAGCGTGAGGACATTATGGTTAAAAAGATAATAAAAGATCAAATATTTCTACAGCAGAAGAGTGAGCCAGCCACAGAGGCGGACGCTCAAGTGATTGTAGATTTAATGGATACATTAAAAGCAAATATAGATAGATGTGTTGGCATGGCTGCAAATATGATTGGCGTGAAAAAGCAGATTATTGTGGTGGCAGCCGGACCATTTATCTTTCCTATGGTAAATCCTGTGATTACAAAAAAGAGCCGCAAGTACGAGACTGAGGAAAGCTGCCTGTCGTTGGATGGAGTAAGGCCATGTGTGAGGTACGATGAAATTGAAGTGGATTATCTGGACCAGAATTTTCAACCAAAGCACGGGAAGTACAGTGGATTTACAGCACAGATAATTCAACACGAGATACAGCATTTTAGTGGAGAGCTGATTTAGAAAACTAGGGGGGGGGATATGAGCACTGTTAAATTGATACATGGTTCTTGCGCAGATCAAAAGGCGGATGTGATAGTCAATGCGGCAAATTCTGGCCTGTGGGCCGGTGGCGGCATTTGCGGAGTGATTTTTGAAAAGGCAGGGATGAGAGAGCTGACCGAGGCTTGCAGAAAATATGAGACTCCGCTGAAGGATGGCTCTGCTGTGATTACACCTGCATTTAATCTGACCAATGCAAAGGCGATTATTCATGCTGTAGGACCTAATTTCGACATTACACCGGGAGCATTTAATGAGCTTTTTGAGGCATATTACAATTCACTGGTGGTTTTGAAGGATAATGGATATCATAGCATTTCATTTCCGCTGATTAGCTCAGGGATTTTTGGAGGAGATTTGGCTCATCCTGCTGCTGAGTCTACAAAACAGTGCTGCAGAGCCTATAAGAAGTTTACGTCGGATTACCCAGATTATGATATTGAAGTGCTACTTTGTGCATTTGGTGCAGGGGAGTATGCTGAGGCGCAAGGGGAGTTTGAGAAATAAAAAATACTGGGAATTAAATTCTACTTGTATTAGATAATCTAAATCTATTTAGATATAAAAATACTCTATATAGTTCGCACTCTCATAAAGGGTGCGATTTTTTGTTGACAAAAATACGGGATAACCGTAATATATATACGAGGAAATACGGAATATGAAAACAGTAGATAGAGAAAAGAAGAATTTAATATCCATAAATATTAGCTATTTGTTGGAGACAGAGAACAAATCTAGAAAAGAAGTTTGTGAAGATTTAGGCATTAAATATACTACTTTTTGCGATTGGGTTAAGGGAAATACAGCACCTGGATATCATAATCTTGAGAAGCTTGGACAATACTTCGAAGTAGAACCATGGACTTTTTATGAGGATGTGGAAGTAATGAAGATGGAACGTGCAAAAAGATTAGGTAGATATGCAATGGAATTAGCAGGGGGGAAGGCTTTGGATATGGACATATTAGAAAAGCTAGACGATAATCAAATAAAAAATCTATTAACAGCAGGTTTCAGATTTAGACATAGAAGTTTAGAGGAGTACGTAGAACTTTCTGGTAGACCATTAAAGGCATCAGCTGAATATGAATGGGGAGAGCCAGTAGGAAGAGAATTATGGTAGAACAAGGCGATATTATTAAAATAAATGGTATAGGGCAACTAGCTGCTGTTATCAGTAAGAATTCATATAATGAAACCGGAATGGCTGTTGTTTGTCCTGTGGTTTTAGAAAAAACTTTTTCAACTTTTGAAGTGGAGATAAAGGTTGATGAAACTGTTATGTATGTAGCAAGTGATGGTTTAAGACAACTTGATTTAGAAAGTAGAAAATATAAGTATGTGGCTAGACTGCCATATAGTAAATTAATTTATGTAATTGATAAGGCGCAATCAGTGTTGGACTATTATTAATAACAAAAAATTATGCAAATCAAGGATTTAGATACATTTATGCCAGTCTCTGCTTGAGACTGGTTTTTTACTGAAATGATTTAGGGGGAATATATGGCTATTTTAAGTCAACAAGTTTTGTATGAAGATTTATTCAAAGATAAAATTGATACCAAGCGTTGGTATAGTAAGTTATTTGATTTACTTAAGAAGGTTTTAAAGGTAAGATAATAACATAGATTTTAATTACAACTCTATGATTATTGAGGTAGCCCATGAGTTTATATGCTATAGGTGATTTGCATCTGCATTTCCAGTCTGAGCTTAAAGCAAAGAATCAGATTGAAGATAAGATTTGGCAAAATCATGAAGCCATATTTAAAGAAAACTGTAATAAGGTGATGACAGATGATGACACTCTTGTATTGGTTGGTGACCATAGCTGGGGTAAGAATCTTTCAGAGTGTGAAAAGGATTTAGAGTACATCTGTGATTTACCTGGCAGGAAGATTTTGCTTCGTGGCAATCACGATATGTTTTGGGATGCAAAAAAGACTGACAAACTTAATGAGATGTTTGCAGGAAAGCTGGAATTCCTTCAGAATAATTATTTCGCATATGCGGATTATGCTTTGATAGGCACAAAGGGATACACTTTTGAAGGCCCATTCTATCTAGACCAATATGGTTACATTCAGGGATGGGATGAGGCGGAAGCAGAGCATGCAGAAAAGCTTGTAAAAAGAGAATCTGAAAGGTTGATAGCATCTATTGAAGCGGCAAAGGCTGATGGTTATAAGAAATTCATTATGTTTTTGCATTATCCACCAACAAATATTCTTCAGACAAATAGCATCTTTACTAAGATTGCTGAGCAGTATAAGGTGGAACAGGTTATCTACGGTCACTGTCATGGAGAAAGTAGATTTCACGATAGCATCATAGGTAAAAAGCGGAGAATTAAATACTCATTGGTTTCAGGGGATTTTTTACGGTGGAAACCAATGCAGATTTTAAAATGATTAATAACTATTAAGGAGGCCGGTATGAGCAAAGTAATTTTATTGAATGGTAGTCCACATCAGCACGGTTGTACAGCAACTGCACTTGATGAGATGATTAAGGTATTTGAGGAAGAGGGAATTGAAACTGAATTAATTCAGGTTGGAACTAAGGATATAAGAGGATGTATTTCCTGTGGAAAATGTAGCGAGATTGGAAAATGCGTATTTGATGATCTTGTAAATGAGGTAGCACCAAAGTTTGAGCAGGCAGATGGTCTGGTAGTAGGAAGCCCTGTATATTATGGCTCACCAAATGGAACCATTTTATCTTTTATGGATAGACTGTTTTACAGCACAAGCTTTTCAAAGCATATGAAGGTGGGCGCATCTGTGGTAAGCTGCAGACGTGGTGGCAATACAGCAAGCTTCGATGTTTTAAACAAATATTTTACTATCAGTGGTATGCCTCTTGCTTCATCTACTTATTGGAACCAGGTTCACGGTTTTTCTGCAGAAGATGTGAAAAAGGACCTGGAAGGATTGCAGACCATGAGAAATCTGGCCAGAAATATGAGCTTTATGATTAAAGCCTTTGCTGATGCAAAGAAAAATTATGGCCTTCCAAAGGTGGAAAAAGACTATTTCACTAGTTTTCCAGATGGAAAGTAAAAATGAATTTAGATATTCAAATGCTAGGGTCAGACAAATGTATCTGACCCTTAATTTTTTATTGACTCGATTCGAATAATAACGTAACATAAATATAATTGTGTGAATTTTTTGTGTACTGTACCACATTTACTTGGTAACTGAGTACTATTTGCAAGAGGGAGGATGATTATGGCTGAGGAAATAAAGCTAGATTCAGAAACAATACAATCACATTACGAGTCCTTATTAGCAGGTGCTGAAGATTGTGATGATCCGAATGAAGTTGAAAATGATGACACTACTAATATTACAATTCGTTCAAATATGTTAATTGCTTATGGAGGTGCATTATTAGCACAAAATGATATTTCGACATGTTTGGCTGCGGATGCAGAGCATTTAAAAAAACTTAATGGAACTTTTATTTCAGTTGATGATAATATTTCATCTGATATAAATGATTTGCTTAGTTACTAGGTTTAGGCGGTGGAATGCAATGCTGAATGTGGATGAAATAAATAATAAAATCAAAGAATTAGTATCTAAAAATGAAATTCATGAAAAGTCTATCAGAAAGCTAGAAAGAGATATGATAGCTAACGATGATGAACTTCAGGATAATCTTAAAAGAATTGATAGATTTCAAAATTGTAAAAGTTTGAGTCCTAAGCAAAGAGCCTTATTCGAGGAGCGGAGTTATTGCTTGAAAAAAATGGCTATAGAACGTCAGGAAATGATAGATGAATTAAAATCAAACATAAAAAAAGAAATTGATAAGAACAATAAAGAAGTGGGAGAGTTAAAGAAGAAAAATGTTGATGAGTGAAATCTTTGATACAATCGAAGACATAGAATATAAGAAAATTGATAGAGAAAAACTTAAAACCCAAGGGACAGGTATTCAGAAAAACCTTGCTTATGAGCAGGCAGTGTATAGGATTATCTCTAATAAAATAGACGCATTAAATAATGATAAGAATATATCCGGTGACGCAGTAGACGGTTATAAATATCAAATGAGTACATATCATGCGGTCCTTGATGGGCTATGTGCAGCAAATGAACTTGATATATACAGTATAAATAAAGTGAATTCTATTTTGGATGCTGATTTGGCAGATCATTCTTTTCTTGATGGGTCAGAGATACTTGCAAACTTAAAGGCGGCAAAGGATGCTGTTGCATATGATGAGCAGAAAATCGAAGAGAATGCAAATGCTATAAGGAATTTACATTGGTATCAGTTTTGGATGGTTGGCTATTATACTGATATGATAAATTATTATACAAGAAAAGAATCTGATGACCAGAAAGACGTTGATACATTTAAAGCTCTAGCTGAGCTATTTGTATCAGTTAATAATAAATTAGATCCATTGTGTAAAGAAGGGGATGATTATCGTCAGGTTGTCAAGGAAGGCATTAATGCATTAAAAACTAGCTTTGACGAAGAAACAGGAACATATATTGTTGGGGATTCATCTTGGAAAGATAAGCTTACTAAAATGCTTGAAGATGCAGTAATTAATGATGATGGCAGTGTAAATTTAGATTTAGTAGAACAGATACTATCTAAAGATTCAGACGCAATATCAGAATCAGAATATGCTATCGTGGCTTATGCATATACAAATATTGATGTTGAACAAATGGATGAATTTTATATGATGTTGGAGGTTCCGGAGGATGTTGATCAGGCTAAATGGAATCAGATGTATGTGCAAGGAGATTTTGGACCAGGAAATCAAAATGGAATATTGGGGAATGTAGTGTACAGTAATGATGCTGTTTTTACTATTGATTCTAAAAAAGTAAAAAATATATGTAAGCAAATGAATATATATCAAACAGTTTTACTGGCCGAATCAAAAAGTGAAGAATTGACTGATGCAGAGAAAAAACAGGCATTGGAATTAAGAGACAAAACTATTCAAAGAATTACATTGGCTAATACAATAGATAGTATAAACACATTTTATTACAACAAAGAAAGTGATTGTTTTGAGTTCTCTTTAGAAAAAAAATATGGTTCAGATGATTGTATAGTTGCTAAATATTATGGGCTTAACAAAGCGTCAGGTGGATGGGATGCCACACTTGCAGATCATTCTTTTTCTGTTTCAAGAACTTTGACAAATACTGAAATGGATATTTTTTCAACTGATGATTTGAAAAATGCATCTTTAAATGCACTTACAAGTGGTGGAGGCACAATAGTTTCTCAAGATATAAGCAACCAAATTCTTAGTGATATTATTTCAAAAGGCGGGGAAGTCGGTGGAACTGTTGGTGGAATGTTTACTTTTGGCCTAGGAATAATCTCTGATTTGAATGAAAACCAGACTAATCGGCAATTTATTGATGATACTTGGAAAGCTGATGAGATAGTCGATATGGCAAATGTATTTGACTGTGAAGGTAATATAGTTGTTTATGATGATAATAAGGTTGATATTTCCCTATACGAAGGTAAACATACAGCAGAAAGAGTAGCCCAAGTTGAAGAGGTTGCAGGAGATGATGTTAATACTGAAAAATTATATACAGAGCCTTATACTGTATTTGAAGAAGTTAGAGATTATATGGAAAAAGATTCTTCCAATGGCAAAATTATAGATGAAATAGCAGATGGAGATTACAAAAGCAATGGAGACAATTAAGAATAAAAAAAGTACATTAAATGTAATAATGACTATATTAGGAATATTCGCTACGATTTTTTGTTATCGTTTAAAAATTTTTCACCCTAATATTGAATCTACTAGTTTTAATGAAGTGATGAAATACATAGTTATTAATTTGAACATGATGATTATTTTTTTGATTTTGTTTCTTGATGTTTCAAAGAAGCGAATTCTATCAATTATTGTGGCAGCTGGAATGCTTATTATTGAATTATATACATATTCAGCAATGTATTTTACTTTGGTAAAAGATTATAACGAAATGTTAGGGATTTCAAAATCGAAGTATTATATAGATTTAACAATATCATATGTAGGAACAATTTTGGTTGCGATTATTTTATTGCAGTATCTTTGTAAAAGAAATAAGAATAATGTTTTTTGGAAATTAAATATTTTCCTTGTGCCTGTTATAGATTTATTTGCTAATTATTTCTGGTTTAATGGTTATTCAGGAAGTACATTTTGGGAAAAATTAATGGCATATTTGTCGACACATTATTGTCTTACTATAGTTTGGATTATATTATCTGTAGTTTTATATATCAGAAATATTAATAGCAAGGAATGCTAAAATCTAATCAGGGCTTTGATTTCGGTACAAAGCTCTTTAGCTTCATCATAATCCAGCTCATTTACAAAAGTAGAAAGCCGGGATAGCTTATCTGAAAGCTCCTTATCGCATTGGTAGGTAAGGAGTTTTTTTATTGCTTCCTCAGCTGAGATTATATCGAAATCATCAGCAGCCTTCTCAATCTCAGTAAGTAGTGCATTATATTCTTCAATAGAAAATGGGATTTTATCTACTTGTTCTTTTACAGCATATGGCTCAAGCAGAGTTTTAAGCTCTCTGAATCGCGCTAATACATCCGGTGTTTTATCCATAGCTTTCTCAAATGAACCTTCTTTTCCAATCATTTCTAATTCAAGAAAGCTTTCTGAAAGATTGCTATGCCCAATCATTCTACAGGTGGTTTTTAAGGAGTGAACGGTAGTGGTGAAGCTCTTTAGGTCGCCTTCATTAAGATACTTTTCAGTTTCGGCGCTTTTTTTATCAATAATTCCATAGACGTCACAAAGCAATTCTAGATACATATCAAAACTTCCACTTTGCCTGATGCCGGACTCTGTGTCCAGGCCAGGAATAATGATTTCATGATTTGCTTCCATAGATAAACTCCTTTATTTCGTTACGATTCGGACATATCTTATTCATTATTATATATTATACTATCTTGGTACAAAGTATGCACTTTTTGGTTTTTCAGCAGGGAGGCATAGCAGTATGGCTGAAAAGGTTATCGTTGTCGATGACGATCCGATTATTTTGAAAAAAGCATTGAAGAGCCTTGCCGATGCAGGCATGAAGGCTATCGCTTTAAAATCTGGAGAGCAATTACTTGAATATATTTCAACAAAAGAAAGCCCTCAGCTTATCCTATTGGATATTCGAATGTCTGGAATGGATGGGTATGAAACCCTGACAAAGCTTCGCGAAAAAGAGGAAGTGGGATGTGAAACTCCGGTCATATTTTTGACAGGCGAAGAGGAAGAGGATGCAGAGATTCGTGGACTGTCCCTTGGGGCAATGGATTTTATAAAAAAGCCATTTGTTCCTGGTGTTCTTGCACTTCGTGTAAAACATGCAATGGAACTTATTAATCTTCAAAAGGATCTTGCCGGGGAGGTTGAAAAAAAGACAAGGGAAAATGAAGAACTGTTTATTCAGGTGGTTGCTTCCCTTGCAGATGCAATCGATGCAAAAGATGCATATACTAACGGTCATTCTGGCCGTGTGGCTCTTTATTCTAAAGAGATAGCCCGTCGATGCGGCTATGACGTAAATGAACAGGACGCTATTTATATGATGGGGCTCCTTCACGACGTGGGGAAAATAGGTGTGCCAGATACTATCATAAATAAAACAGGCAGATTGACTGATGAGGAGTTCCTAAAGATAAAGAAGCATCCTGTAATAGGGGGCAAAATCCTTGAAAATATAAGAAAAATGCCAGAGCTTGCATCAGGTGCAAAGTGGCATCACGAGAGGTATGATGGCTCAGGTTATCCTGATGGTTTGGCAGGGGAAGATATTCCAGAGACTGCCCGTATAATAGCTGTGGCTGATGCTTACGATGCCATGACCAGCAACCGTAGCTACAGAAACTTTCTTTCACAAGAGGAGGTTAGAAAAGAGATAGAAGAGGGAATCGGACGTCAGTTTGATCCTCGTTTCGCAAAAGTTATGCTAGATATGATTGATGAAGACAAAGATTACACAATGCGAGACCAACCTAACTAAAACGAGGTGTGCTATTGAAAAGAGGATTTACAATCATTGTCAATGTAATCATTATTGCTTTCATCATGTGGTTTATAGTTGAACATACCACACAAAAACGCGAGGAAAGCAATAATCATGAATTGCAGGTCTTTCAAAATACAGCAGAGACCGCAGGGCAGATTATTGCCAATTATCTGGAAGATGAACAGCATTTATGCGACATTTGGGCCAGCTATATAAATCACTATGCCTCTGCAGAGGGGAATCCTATGACTATCCAGGAGGCTATTGACTATACTCGCAGGGCATCTATTTCGGATATTGTAAGTGCTCATATTATTTACTACGATGACAATTCTTTTTCTGGTATTTCATCTTCTGAGAGTCTAAAGGGGAAGGATGATTACACTGTTTCCTACAAGTCCTATTCGCTTTTTTCCGATTTTTCCGAAGAGAAACTGGATAATGAAATTAAACAGACTGCCGCTTTTGCAAATCCTCAAAACGGCGTGCTTTCTATGGCTTTTTTAAATACACTCACTTTGCGTGGAGAAAAACCAGGAGAAACAAGAAAGGCTCTTCTCATGCGTATTATTCCTGTCAGCGAAATCAGTAGAAAGCTGGTATACCTGAAGGGGGAGTATGAGGATGTGGATCTTGCCATTATTGATAGTGCTGGAAACTATATGTTTCATGGTAGCCAGCTAAAAAATTCTAGTCTTTTTGAATATTTTAAATCCTATAATAATACCAATTATCTGAGTCAAAGGGAGTTTGAAGAGCAGATTACAGGAGACACTGGATTGCTTGAGATGTATGACTCCAAAGGTCGTATATGTGTTGTCGCACATACACCGGTAACTGCAGACAAGGACTGGTTTCTTATAAATCTAATTCCAAAATCAAGCTTGATAACAGATGTTGTGGACTGGGTTCTCCATGGAGTTACAGTGGGTGCCCTTACAGCCCTTTTGATTTTTAATATGACAGCCATGATGCTTTTTAATCGCAGGCTTGCAATAATTGCAAAAGAAGCTGAAAAAGCAAATGCTGCCAAGTCAAATTTCCTTTCTATGATGTCCCACGATATACGTACACCTATGAATGCCATCACAGGTTTTAATGAGATGATTAGTCGTGAAAGCCACGACTCCAATATACTTAGATATTCCGAGGCAATCAGAATGGCGGATAATACGTTGCTTAGCCTGATAAATGATATTTTGGATTTCTCTAAGTTAGAGGCGGGCAAGCTGGATATCTTACCAGCGGAATACGATCTTGTAACCATCCTAAATGATTTAGTAAATATGATTCGTGTCAGAATCGATGAAAAGGAACTGAATCTGGATATAAATATTGATAGAAATATTCCTAGAAAGCTTTATGGCGACGAACTGAGAATTAAGCAATGTGTTTTGAATCTTCTTTCTAATGCTGTGAAATATACCCAGGAGGGAACAGTTACTTTTTCAGTAACCTTCGAGCCATGTGTTGATAGTGAGAATGAGATTCTTTTAAAAGTAAGCGTTGCTGATACAGGCAGTGGCATCAAACAGGAGGACATCGATAAATTATTCATTGCCTTCAAGCGTCTTGAAGAAAGTAAAAACAGAAATATTGAGGGAACAGGACTTGGTCTTAGTATTACACAAAGTCTGCTGACTATGATGGGCTCCACCCTGAATGTTTTCAGTGAATATGGCAAGGGCTCTGTTTTTTCATTTGCAGTAAGACAGCAGGTTATGGGAGATGAAAAGGTAGGGGATTATCAGGAGGCCTTCCGTATAGCCACTGAATCAAAGGCGGGATATAGGCAAAGCTTTACTGCAGTTAATGCAAGAATATTGGTTGTTGATGATACACCTCTAAATATCAGTGTATTCACCAGTCTTTTGAAAGAAACGAAAATGAATATTGATGCTGCTTCCAGTGGGGCACATGCCCTTACAATGTGCACAGAGAATAAATATGATGTTATTTTCCTTGATCATATGATGCCTGAAATGGATGGTATTGAAACCTTGCATAATTTGAAGCTATTGGATGGCAGTAAAAATGACAGTACGCCTGTTATTTGCCTTACAGCAAATGCTATTTCTGGAATGCGGGAGATGTTTCTTACTGAAGGATTTACGGACTATCTGGCAAAACCTATAGATTATGTTCGATTAGAGCAAATGCTATTAAAGTATTTGCCAAAAGAAAAGGTTAGGGCTTGCGATTCAGAAAAACCGGGTGATGAAAAACATCTGCCAAAGAAAATAGTAAACATAGCTGGACTTGATGCTTATGAGGGACTAAAACATTGTGGCGACACAGAAAACTATATTGATACATTAAAGCTTTATGCAGAGGCGGTAATGGAAAACTCAGCTGCTATAAGCGAGCTGTGGCAGGATAAATCGTTTGATGAGTTAACAATCAAGCTTCATTCTCTAAAGAGTACTTCTAATGTTATTGGAGCTTCTGAAATAGGGGCTATTGCTGCACAGCTGGAACAGGCTGGTAAGGATGGTGTCTTAGCGGAGCGGGGAGAGGATTTAGAGAAGCTTCTTTCAATGTATACATCACTTGGAAAAGCTTTAGAAACTAACTTTGAACCAGCCAAAGTACTTCTGGTAGATGACGATCCTTTGTATCTGAAAATGCTAATAGGATGGCTTAAAGAAAAATATCAGATTACTGCTGTAAAGTCTGGAAATCTGGCTCTTACTTTTTTGGATGGACACAAGGTAGATTTAGTTTTACTAGACTATGAAATGAAGGATATGAATGGCTCCGAGGTTTTAAAGATGCTGAGAGAAAATTCATCTACTGAAGATATTCCGGTGATTTTCCTGACAGGTACTTCTGATGAAAAGACCATTCAAGCTGTAATGGAGCAATTACCTACAGGATATCTTTCAAAAACTATGGATAAGGATTCCATAATCCAGAAGATAGAAAACTTTTTTAGTCAGGGCTTAGTATAGAAAAACGGAGGAATGGATATGAGAGGTCAGTCACGTCGTTTAATATCGATTATCGTTCTCGTTACATTAATGATTACAACTGTTGTAGGATGCAAAGGCGCTAAGGAAAAGCCTTTTACCCCACGGTTTGATGAATCTCAAAGCGGTTCTATCAAGGTGTATGGCTCCTATTCAAATTTTGAGGCTCTTGAAAGTGAATTCGAGCGTTTTAACGAATACTATCCTAATGTGGATCTTAGCTACATTTATTTGGATGGGTACAGGGATGCTATTGGTAATTCATTACTTAGTGCGGAAGCGCCTGATATCTATTGTACCTTTTACTGGATGTGGGAAAATCCAGAATGCGAAGATATATTTGAGGCAGCAGAGGATTTAGCAGCAGCGGATTACGGAATTGATTTTTCTAGCGTTAGAGATGGCATCGTTAGAAAAACAGATGAGGGTAAGGTACTTATGGCACCGGTTCTGGCTACCTCCTTTGGAATGCTTGTAAATAATGATTTGTTTGAAAAGGAAGGACTACAGGTGCCAAACACTTGGAGTGATTTTGAAAAGGTCTGCGATAAATTTAAGGCAGCTGGATATGATTCCCCTGTTATGGGATATGTTTCAACAGCGTCATATTCATTTGAATACAATTTTGCATACCCATCACTTTGCAATTCGGTAGTTTCAAATCCTTCCATGAGGGATAGTTTTAATAATCTTAAGCCTGAGGCAGGGGAACTGATGAGACCAAGCCTGGAGAAGCTAAAGAAAATGGCGGATGCAGAAAATATAGATGTCAAAAAGTGCGAAGATGAGATAGTAGACAATTACGATTCTGCAATAATGAGATTTTTTGAGGGAGATGTTCCGATGCTTGTTTGTAACGGTGATGTAGTATCTGGAACAAAGAAGAGAGAAAGCCAATCAGAAAGCTTCTCGGCAGCTCCATTTGAATACAGATTTTATCCAGTGCCTTTTGATGAAAAGGGTGGTTTTGTAATTGATACAGTGGCCATGAATTTCTCGGTTAATAAGAATAGTCCTAATAAAGATATGGCGATGGAATTTATGCGATTTCTAATCTCCACAAAGGAGCTTGGAAATATGGCTTCTGTAAAACGATTGATAACCACATCGAAAAATTTAGATTTTGATAATGTCTATTCGGCGCTGGGCAAAACATCAAAGGAGCGGACAATCTGTAGCACCGATGCTGATATAAACGATAACGCTGTTAAACAATTTAGATACGCAGCACATTATGTTTTATTAGGTGAGATGACGGTGGACGAAGCTGTGGCTCAGTACGGAAATTTGCAGGAATAACTTTAGTATAATAGCTTTAAGGGTTGCATTATGAAGGAATACACAAAATATCAAAAGACAGTTAGAAATTCTCTTTTATGGATTATTATTTTTGTTACAGGAATGGTAGTTTTTACATTTACAGATTTGCCTATTGCGAAGTCTGTATATGCATTAAATAATCCTTATGGTAAATTTTTTGAGATACTGGGAATTGTACCTACTTCCTTAGCTGGTATATTCTTTTCAATCAGTAATCTTAAGACACTGAGAATTGCCTATAACAGGAAATTAGCGGTTATCGTGTCATTCCTTTCTATATTTGCGTTTGCAGGATTTAATTTGCTGTCACTTTATTATTTAGATAGCAGATTTTGCGTGCCTATGGTTTTGGTGGACATTGTTATAATTCGTATTTCCGTTATGGCAAATGATTATATTTGCAGCCACGCAACCTCCGTGGAACTTCGTAAGATCATGCTGGTTGCACTTTTTTCGACATTGGTAGCAGTGCTTGGACAGACCATTATAAAATATGGCTTTAACAGACCACGTTTTATCACCCTTACTAATCCAGATGTTCAGTTTACCTATTGGTTTGTTCATCATCCTATCGCACATGATTCATCATTTCCATCTGGTCATGCAGCACAGGCTGCACTGACTTTTGTACTGGTATTGTTCAAAAGATTTTTGCCTAAGCTTAGGACTAGAAAATGGGATATTATCCTGTATTCAATAGCTATTTTTGTAACTGTCTCCACAATGTTTGCCAGAATGCTTTTGGGCTTGCATTATGCATCTGATGTGTGGGCAGGATGTTTTCTTACTCTATTTACCATATCAGCATCTGTAAGATACGTAGATAAACTATATAACTAGTGATACGCAAAATAATAGGGCAGCTGTCGCTGCCCATAATTTATTGATTCATTTCACCTGCTAAAAGGTATATTACTGGGGAATTCCAGTAGATTGTAATCTCGTTTGTAGAATAGCTTTGGGAGTTATCTGCGTAGCATTTTGCTGCAGGCGTTCCTCTAAGTACATTTGCTACATAAGGATCATCAAGCCCACTGTTTGGACCTCCAACAATCATACCAGGTACAGTTTTTCCAGTAGCCTGTGATGGTCTGTGATGTGGATGCTCTGGATAAAGTGTGCCATAGCCGGTTAAGAAGCAGTAACCAGTAGCATTATTTCCAAATAGATAATTGAGCTGTTTATCGATGGTATCTTTATCAGCATTTCCAAGGGCTTCTTTCATTAAAAGAAGGAATTGACCATTGTTTGCTATGGTTAGGTTACTTCCCCAAGGATAGCTTGTGATGATAGAAGAGCCATAGGCATTTGAGTGAGCATAGCTTATAATCTGCTTTGCAGTAGCTTCTGCCTCAGCTTTAATATCTTTTGTTTCTCTAGCCTGCTTTGCTGAAAGATATGCATATGCACCATAGCCAGCCACACCTTGCCATCCAAGACTATAGCCGTTTTTAGGAAGCTCTTTTAGCATAGCTGTTTCATAAGCCTTGTCACCTGTTGTTTTGAAAAGCTCGGCATAGGCCCAGAATCTTTCATCTATGTCGCAGGTATCTTCATATTCACCTGTTGTTACATCAGATGGATTTCTATATCCCTTTGTATCGGTAGGCGTTTTATCAATATATTCAGCAGCCTTCTTTGAAGCCTTAAGGCATTTGTCTGCAAAGGCTTTATCTGTCTTTTCGTAAATGCGTGATGCCATAGCCATAACTGCTGCAAAATCGCCAGTTGCTGTTGTAGATACAGGCATAACAATCAGCTCATCGGTTTCATCCTGAGGCATTACCTCGCCTGGGAAGTTGTGGCAGGTTACCTTGTGATAAACACCGCCGTCTTTTCGCTGCATCTTCAGAAGCCATTCCAGCTCATATCTGGCTTCGTCCAAAACATCAGGGATGCCATTATTACTTTCTGGTATTCCTACATTATCATCAAATACCTTTGGATAATTTTCGTAGGCAAGCAGTAAATCAGCTACAGAAGTAGCACCGGCTACAGAATATCTTCCGTAATCACCTGCATCATGCCAGCCACCAGTTACGTCTATCTGCTTCGATGAATCCTCGTAAAGCACGCATTTTTGTGTGTGACACTCTGGATGGGCAAAATCGCCTGCACAATCACTTTTTAGTTCTGCGCCGCATCTCTGATAGTAGAGCATCTTAAGAGCGGCTTTTAATGCATTGTCATATACATTTTTTGATATTTCAAATGAAGGGGAAATGGCGTCGCCCGCTTCAATATGATAGGTGCCTTCATTCTTTATCTTTGTAAAATCAAAAACAGCTTCTCTATCTTTTGTATCAGCATTATTTTCTCCACCGCCGATTTCAGCTTCAAAAACAGATTTGCCTGTTTTCTCATCTATAAGTTTTGCTGTCTGATTAAGGCCTGTTCCCTTTATAGTGGCGGTCTTTAGAGCAGATGGAAGATATCCAATCTGATTTACAGCAATATCCGGAATCTCGGTTGTGTTGTTATTTGAAACTTTTCCCTTGGCATCCTCTAGGGTGAGGCTGAAATCATCGAAGCAAATATGATGCTCTGCAAGATTTGGGTCCATTCCCTCCATCACACCCATATTTATACAAAAGCGTGGGGCGGGGTCAGATGGTTCCGACATTGTAAAGTCGTATTCATAATGAGTTTTTTCTGTTGTTATTACAGGTTCTTCCTGATAGTATGCGTGATAATCGCCACCGTTAAGCTGGAATCGAACCTGTATTGGACGCTCTACATCACTGTAAGCATCAAAGGCTAATTTATATTTACAGCCTTCATCAAGTTTAAACCCATCCTGGAAAAGCTGTACGCCATAGTCCACTGAGCCCAGTTTGAAAATAGCTACATCCAATTCGCTGTTTTTGTTCTGGGAAATGAAGCTTTCTCCGTCAAAGCAGTATGTGTCCCAAGGAGCTGTGCCACTATTAAAATCTCCGTTTGTGAAAAGATTTACACCTAGTTCTACGGTTTCTTCCTCAGGTTCTGCAGGAGGTTCTTCCTCAGTCTCTTGAGCTACTGGTTCTTCTTTTGTCTCTGGCGTTTCACTGGCACCGCACCCTATGGAACTAACAGCAAGGGCGGAGGACAAAGTAATAGCCAAAAGTGGTTTTAACCTATTGTTTTTCATGTCATTACCCTCCAATTATTTTTACATCCTCTCTAATAATGTATAGAATACCACATTTGGGCTGAATTATCCTTCTAAATGTTGAACTATAAAGATTTTTAAGGGACAATAGGTTGTTGATATAGGGGATATTTTTTATAATAGAATCTATAGAACGAATGATATACAGGAGAGTATGTGTGAAATGGACGAAAGATTAAGGAAACAGCTGGAATTTGCATTGGAAATTGACAAAGAAAAAAATATTTTTAGACAGACTCATCTTTCTAATCATGGCCGTAATGAAAATGATGCTGAGCACGCCTGGCATATGGCTATAATGGCTTATATTCTTAGGGAATACGCCAATGAAAAGGTGGATATTTCAAAGGTAATGCTTATGTGCCTGATTCACGATATTGTAGAGATTGAAGCGGGAGATACCTATGCCTATGATGAGGTAAATCTGAAGACACAAAAGACTAGAGAGGATGCTGCCAAGGAGAAGATTTATTCATTACTTCCAGATGATCAAAAGGCCGAGCTGATAGCTCTTTTTGATGAGTTTGAAGCATATGAGACAGCTGAGTCTAAATTTGCACATGCTATGGATAACTTACAGCCATTAATGCTAAACAACAGTAATGGTGGAGAGGATTGGAGAAATCACGGAGTTACTTCTGCTCAGGTTCACGGTCGCCAGGATAAGACTAAATTAGGTTCCGAAAAGCTTTTTGAGGTTGTTAATAGTATAATCGAAGATAACGTAGAAAAGGGGAATATTAAAAGATGAAAACAGCACTTATTACAGGAGCAACATCTGGAATAGGAAGAGAGTTTGCTATTCAGCTTGCTAAGAGAGGCTATAGGCTTGTGGTTACAGGTAGAAGAGTGGAACGTCTTGAGGAGCTTAAAGAAGCTGTGGATGTTCCAGTGGAAATCATCCCTGTGGATCTTAGCAAGAAAAAGGAGTGCTTTGCACTATTAGAACAGCTTAAAGATGAGAATATAGATGTTTTCATCAATAATGCAGGATTTGGTCTGGCTGGTCCATTTATTGAGACTGATATTAAAAAAGAAGTTGGCATGATTAAGGTAAATGACGTTGCCATGCACATATTATTCAAGGGCATTCTTCAAAATATGCAGGAGGCCGGCGAAGGTCATATCATCAATGTGGCATCATCAGCGGGACTTCTTCCAGCAGGCCCTTATATGGCTACTTATTATGCTTCAAAGGCTTATGTAGTCAGCCTTACAAGAGCGGTAGCTGTAGAGTTAAAAGAAATGGGTAGCAAAATCAGGGTTAGTGCTCTTTGCCCAGGGCCTGTGGATACAGAGTTTAACGAAAATGCTAAGGTGGTTTTTGCTCTCAAAGGAATCACTCCACAGCAATGTGTTAAGGAAGCCCTTAAGGGTATGGACAAAAAGAAATTAATCATTGTTCCATCGCTAAGAATGAAGCTTGCAACTATATTTTCACATCTTGTGCCTTATCCTATTCTTGTGAAAATCACTGGTAGACAGCAGAAGAAAAAACTGGGGTAATAATGTATGAGAATTTTAATTACTAACGACGATGGCATTCAGGCTGCTGGTATTATTAGGCTTGCCAGAGCAGCTAAAGAGTTTGGAAAAGTGTGGGTGGTGGCTCCGGAAAGTCAGCGAAGCGCAGCCAGCCATAGCATCAGCTTACATAATGCAATTGATATATATCCATGTGAGGATTTTCCTATAGAAGGAGTACATGCATATTCCTGCAGCGGCACACCGGGAGACTGTGTCAGAGTAGGCAGCCTTAGCGTTATGCCAGCAAAACCTGATGTGGTATTATCAGGCATCAATTTTGGACTTAATGTGGCATCAGATATTCAATACTCGGCTACTGCTGGAGCGGCTTTTGAAGCGGCCTTTCAGGGGTATCACGCTATAGCTCTTTCAGAAGGATGTAATTTTTCTGATGTTACAGATAAATACATACGTGAGATTTTAAAAAAGCTTTTAGATTCGCCTTTAGAGGCTGGAAATATTCATAATGTTAATTTCCCAGACTGTCCACTTTCAGATTGTCAGGGAATCCTTTATGATAGAACAGTTTCCAGAGGAATGTTTTATAAAGACCACTACAATGTGGTGGAAGAACTGGATGACGGCGGTATCAGATATATGGTGGAGGGAGTTTATACCCCTGAAGCAGAAGATGATTCGGATTTTCACGCCGTATTAAACAACTATATCTCAGTCGGTGTTGTAAATAATATTGGTTATTGATATAATTACACTAGTTTTTCTATGAGAATTTAGGAGGCAGCTATGGCAGAAAATAAGAATTTTGTGATAAATGTTAACGGTGATGGTGGTGTCAATATCTCTGAGGAGGTTGTTGGTATCATTGCAGGTCTTGGTGCAGTTGAGGTAGAGGGTGTAGAGTCACTTGCTGGAAATCTTACAGCTGATACTATTTCAAAGGCTGGTCAGGGAAAGCTTGCAAAGGCTATCAAGGTTGTTGATGGAGATCCTGGAAAGATTATTGTTCGTATGGCTATTAATATGAAGTACGGCTACGAGATTCCAAAGGTTTCTGGAATGGTTCAGGAAAAGGTTAAGCAGGCAGTTGAGACTATGACAGGTCTCGAGGTTACTGCTGTAGATATTCGTATTGCTACAGTTAGTGTTTCTTCAAACAACTAGTCTGCAGTTATTTATTTTTTATGCATATTAATGTATAATTATGGGGTGCTATCGTTATGGTGGCATCCCTATATTATTCTAAATATCAACATTTTTTAGGAGTATTTATTTATGAATAGACACGAAGTCAGAAAAGAAGTATTCAAGGCAGTATTCATGAACGAGTTTCATGACACTGATGACATGAAGAGTGTTATAGATACATTCCTTCAGGGTCGTAATAATGCCGAGACAGAGGATTTGGCAAAGAACAATAAGACCCCAGAGGATGAGGAATACATCAAGACAAAATCAGAAGATATTATTGCTAAGCTTCCAGAAATCGACGAGATGATTAACAAGTCTGTAGACGGATGGAAGACTACACGTATGGCAAAGGTAGATCTTACACTTATTCGCCTTGCTTTATACGAAATCAAATTCGAGAACATTCCTGTAGGTGTAGCTATCAATGAAGCTGTTACACTTGCTGACGAGTTCGGTACAGACAGTTCGGCCGGATTTGTTAATGGAGCATTAGCTAAATTAGTATAATGAATAAAAATGTATATAGTGTTTCACAGGTAAATACATATATTGAGCGGATGTTTTCCGACGATTTTATGCTTGGAAATCTATCTCTTTCAGGTGAGGTCAGCAATTGCAAATACAATCACACTGGCCATATCTATTTCACCTTAAAGGATGACAAGGCTGCTATTTCCTGTGTTATGTTTGCAGGAAAGCGCGCAAAGGGGCTTCGCTTTCAGATGAAGGATGGAGACCAGATAGTGGTCACTGGCTATGTAGGTGTTTACAAGCCATATGGTACCTATCAGGTCTATGCTAATGAAATAGAGCTTCAGGGAGTAGGCGATTTATATCAGCGCTTCGAGGCCCTAAAGGATGAGCTTGAAGAAAGTGGTATGTTTGATGCCATGTACAAAAAGCCACTTCCTACTCACGCAATGAAAATCGGCGTTGTAACAGCACCTACTGGTGCGGCAGTTCACGATATCATTCGTGTTTCCAAGACTCGCAATCCGTATGTTTCCATCATTCTTTATCCTGCACAGGTTCAGGGAGAGGGGGCAGTGCCTTCTGTTGTTTCTGGTATTCAGTGTCTGGATGAAATGGATTTGGATGTGATTATTGTTGGTCGTGGCGGCGGTTCCATTGAGGACCTTTGGGCTTTCAATGAGGAGGCAGTGGCCAGGGCGATTTTTAATGCCAATACACCTATCATATCTGCAGTTGGTCACGAGACAGATGTTACCATTGCAGATTTTGTGGCAGATAGAAGAGCTGCTACTCCATCACAGGCCGCAGAGCTTGCCAATTTTGTTTATCAGGATTTTGCTAATCAGCTTTCTCGTTACTCAGATAAGCTAGAACGAAATCTTGATTTTAAAATTCAGGCCTATCAGGAACGCCTAATGGGATTTCGACAGCAATTGCAGCTTCTTCGCCCGGAGAACAAAATCAAGGCAAACGAGGAACGCTTAAAGAATCTTTCAATGAGACTAGACAATCTTATCCATATAAAGCTGGATAGATACGAAAATCGTCTAGTAGCATTATCAGGTAGATTAGATGGCCTATCACCAGCTAAAAAGCTGGCAGCAGGCTTCGGATATATTACTGATGGGGCAGGAAAACGAGTTGATACCGTTTCTTCTATATCTGTTGGAGATAGCATCAATATCAGAATCAAGGACGGCGAGCTTATCACTCAGGTTACAGACAGGAGATTATATGGCTCAGAAAAATGATAATCAGGATATTACAATTGAACAGAGCTTTGAAGCTTTAGAGGAAATCATTTCAAAGATGGAGTCTGTGGACATTTCTTTGGATGATTCCTTCGCTTTATACAAGGAAGGTATGGCTCAGCTACAGCAGGCCAATGCCAAAATCGAGCAGACAAAGAAAGCAGTTATGGCCATCAATAAAGAGGGTGGCTTAGATGTTTTTGAAGGGGAAGACTAGAATGGATATTAATAACGAGCTGATTGTTAGAGCAGAAGCAGCAGAAGATGTAGTAATTAGATTTTTACCGGATGTGGAAGGTCTGCAAAGTAGCATTTTTGATGCTATGCAGTACAGTGTCACCGCTGGTGGCAAGCGTCTTCGTCCTATTCTTATGAACGAGACTTTCACACTGTTTGGTGGTGAGGGCGATGTAATTGAGCCATTTATGGCGGCCATCGAGCTAATCCACACATATTCGCTGGTACATGATGATTTGCCGGCTATGGACAATGATTCGCTTCGCAGAGGCAAACCCACCACTCACGCAGTTTATGGTGAGGCTATGGGCGTTCTTGCAGGAGACGCACTTTTAAATTACGCATTTGAAACGGCTCTTAATGCCTATGATGCTGATATTGATACAGTTCGTGTTACAGAGGCTATGCGTATCCTGGCTAGAAAGGCTGGGGTTTTTGGTATGATTGGCGGACAGGTGGTGGACGTCGAATCAGAGAAAAAGCAGCTTGAAATGACCAAAGAAAAAATAGATTTTATATATGAGCTAAAGACAGGCGCTCTTATCGAGGCAGCAATGATGATTGGCGCTGTTCTTGCAGGTGCTACGGAGCAGCAGGTTACCACAGTAGAAAATGTTGCTAAAAAGATAGGACTGGCCTTCCAGATTCAGGATGATATTCTTGATGTAATTGGCGATGAGGCCACTATCGGAAAGCCTATCGGCTCAGATGAAAGAAACGAGAAATGTACATTCGTTACATTTGCAGGTATTGAAAAATCCAAGGAAGAGGTAAAACGTCTCACTGAAGAGGCTATTGAGGAGCTAAACAGCTTACCATACAAGAATGAGTTCTTAAACGAGCTTCTCAATTACTTAGTTTACAGAGACAAATAAGATTTATGGTTCTTGATAAAATAAAGCAGCCTAACGACATAAAGAAATTAACTAGCGAAGAGATTCAGGCTTTGCCTCAGGAAATAAGATCTTTCCTGATTGAACACCTTTCAAAAACTGGTGGTCATCTGGCATCAAACTTAGGTACAGTAGAGCTTACAATAGCGCTACATCTGCTTCTGGATTTCCCAGAGGACAAACTGGTTTGGGATGTTGGTCATCAGGCATACACTCACAAGATTCTTACGGGGCGTGCCTCAGATTTTGAGAACCTACGTCAGTACGGCGGTATGAGCGGTTTCCCTAAAAGATCTGAAAGTGATTGTGATAGTTTTGATACAGGTCACAGCTCTACATCCTTATCTGCGGCCCTTGGTTATTGTATGGCCAGGGATTTGGCAGAGGAGCACTATAAGGTAGCAGCTGTTATTGGTGATGGTGCACTTACAGGTGGTCTCGCTTACGAGGCATTAAATAATGCATCACGTCTTCAAAAGTCAAATCTTCTCATTATCCTTAACGATAATGAGATGTCTATATCGAAAAATGTTGGCGGCATGTCTGTCAACCTGGAGAAGCTACGTACCAGCTCAAAATATGTTGGACTGAAAAACAACGTGCTTTCTTCCCTTGAAAATTGGCCACATGGTGAGGGCATTATTCGTAAAATCCGTACTACCAAAAACGGAATCAAATCATTAATGGTTCCTAATATGGTATTTGAGGATTTAGGCATAATGTATCTTGGTCCAGTTGATGGACACGATATAAATGCTATGCTCAACACCTTCAAAATGGCTGCACGTATCAATGGACCAGTTCTTGTACATGTTATTACTAAGAAGGGTAATGGCTATCTTCCAGCAGAGCGCCATCCTTCACGTTTCCACGGTACAGATATTTTTGAAATAGAGACAGGTCTTCCTAAGAGAAGCAGCAATCCAGGGTATACAGATGTTTTCTCCACTGTTATGAGAAAGATGGGAGATAGAAATCCTGAGGTTGTCGCTATTACAGCTGCTATGGCTGAAGGGGCAGGTTTAAAGCGTTTTAGAAATATGTTCCCTGATAGGTTCTTCGATGTGGGTATTGCAGAAGAGCATGCAGTTACTTTTGCGGCTGGTCTTGCTTTAGGTGGAAGAATCCCTGTATTTGCTGTATATTCTTCATTCCTGCAGAGGGCATACGACCAGATTCTTGAGGATGTTTGTCTTCAGAATCTTCATGTTATATTTGCAATCGACCGTGCAGGTTTGGTTGGTGCAGATGGTAGCACACATCAGGGTGTGTTTGATATTTCATTCCTTTCTGCCATGCCTAATATGACAATTATGGCTCCAAAGAACAAATGGGAGCTTTCAGATATGATGAAATATGCCGTATCTTCTCACTGCGGTCCAATCGCTGTCAGATATCCTAGAGGAGAGGCATATTGCGGCTTGAAGGAGCATCGTGATCCAATTGAGCTTGGCAAAGCAGAAGAAATCAAAGCAGGCTCTAAGGTTTTACTTTTTGCCCTTGGCTCTATGGTTAAGAAGGCAGAGGAAGTAGAGGCACTTCTTTTAGAAAAGGGCATTGATGCAGGTATCTGCAATGCCCGTTTTGCAAAGCCATTTGATAAGGATTACCTTGATTCAGTTCAGGATAATTATGATCTTATTGTCACAATGGAAGAGAATGTTCTTACTGGAGGCTTTGGTCAGCAGGTACAGACTTATCTTTCAGACAAGGGTTACAAGGGACGTGTTCTTAAGATTGCAGTCCCAGATGAATTTGTTCAGCACGGCAGTGTTACACTTCTTTTCAAGGAGCTGGGTATGGATGCTGAATCAATTACAGAACGTATTTTAAATGTTTTATAGGATAGTAGAATGAAAGAAAGACTTGATATAGTTTTAGTAGACAGGGGCTTTGCTCCATCCCGCGAAAAGGCTAAGACCATGATTATGGAAGGCAATGTTTTTGTTAAAGGTAATCGCGAGGACAAGGCAGGCACAAAAATTGATGTTGATGCTGATATCGAAATCCATGGTCAGCAGCTAAAATATGTTAGCCGTGGAGGTCTAAAGCTTGAAAAGGCTATGACACATTTTGACATCACTCTTGATGGCAAGGTATGCATGGATATTGGTGCTTCAACAGGTGGTTTTACCGACTGCATGCTTCAGAATGGTGCCAGCAAGGTATTTTCTGTAGATGTAGGATATGGGCAGTTTGCATGGAAGCTTCGTCAGGATCCACGAGTTGTATGTATGGAGAAGACAAACATCCGCTATGTCACATTAGAGGACATAGGAGAAAAGCTTGATTTTGCTTCTGTGGATGTTTCTTTTATCAGCCTTACAAAGGTTCTTGGACCTGCCAAGGCCCTTTTAAATGACGATGCTGAAATGGTTTGTCTTATTAAGCCACAGTTCGAAGCAGGTCGAGAGAAGGTTGGCAAGAAGGGTGTTGTTCGTGATCCAGCGGTTCATGAAGAAGTCATTAACAACATCATCAATTTTGTTACTGAGATAGGTTTTTATGTGCTTCATTTGGAATTTTCTCCAATTAAGGGGCCAGAAGGTAATATAGAGTATCTTATTCATATTTCTAACTCAGAAAAAGAGGGGGATGCTATTGATGTTGCTGCTGTTGTTGCAGCTGCTCACGGTAGTTTGGACAAATAATGAAAAACTTTTTAATTGTTGCAAGGTCTTTTAGCGATACACACGAGAAATATATTAATCTGATTCGCGATTATATCAAGGCACATGGCGGAATGTGTATTCTGGATTTGGATACTTGTTCTGACAGTTCAGAAGAGCCAATATCTGTTGCTGATGATGTGGAGTGCATTATCACTGTTGGTGGAGATGGTACTGTTGTACGTGTTGCTCAGAATGTTACCAATAGAAGTATTCCTATTGTTGGTTTAAACTGCGGTCATTTGGGTTATCTTTGTGATATGACTGTAGACAACGTAGAACATTGCCTTGATCAGCTCCTTAACGACAATTATAAAATAGATAAACGTATGATGCTTGAGGGCGATTGTTCTAACGATAGTAATAAATACAGGGCACTTAATGATATTGTTGTGGCACCTGTTGCGGCAGGCTTGTATGTTTTAAATCTTACAGTAAAGGTTAATGGTATTCAGCTTTACAACCACAATTGTGATGGTCTTATTGTGGCCACACCTACAGGCTCTACAGCCTATAATCTATCTGCAAATGGACCAATTGTCAGCCCACATGCAGATTGCATAATACTTACACCAATAAATCCTCATACACTTAATTCACGAAGCATCATACTTGCTTCTACTGATGAGGTGGAGGTTTTAATAGAGACCCGTCATGAGGAGGATGATCCTCAGGCGAACATAGTCTATGATGGCACCCTTCGTCAGGTTTTGAAAAAGGGTGAGACACTTAGAATCTACAAATCTAAGACCACATCATATATGGCAATGCTTGAAAATGTAAATTTCTTGGAACGTATAAGAGCAAGAATGCAGGAGATTTAGATGAAAATAGAAAGACAGGCAAAGATATTAGAATTAATAGTAAAGAATGAAATCGGTACTCAGGAAGAGCTGACTGCACGTCTTGAGGATGCTGGATTTAATGCTACACAGGCTACAGTTTCTCGAGATATTCGTGAGATGAAGCTTACTAAGATTGCTGATAGTACTGGAAAACTTCGTTATGTAGCTTACAAGTCTACAGAAGAAGATATGAATGAGAAATATATACGCATTTTCCTTGATGGTTTTGTTTCTATGGACAATGCAGGAAATATATTAGTTATTAAGACAGTTTCTGGTATGGCTATGGCTGTTGCTGCAGCTATGGATCATTTCGATTATCCAGAGGTTGTTGGTGTCATTGCAGGTGACGATACTATTATGTGCGCCATCCGCTCATTAGATGACACAGTTGCGATTATGGGGAAGCTCAAAAGAATTATTGAGCAGCGATATTAGGAAAGGTGCAATTCCTAAGGTTGGCTATAAGGGTCAAAAAAGGAGAATAATATGCTAGCTAGTTTGCACGTAAAGAATTTAGCTCTGATAGATGAAGAAGAAATCATATTTTCAAAGGGGCTTAATATTCTGTCAGGAGAGACAGGTGCAGGTAAATCTATTATCTTAGGTGCCCTTCATCTTAGTTTAGGTGACAAGGCATCAAAGGATATTCTTAGAAATGCTGATTCTGAGGCCTTTGTTGAGGCAGTTTATCTCGTGGATGATGAAAAAACTAAAGAGGCCCTCCGTGATTTGGGCGTAGAGCCATACGATGATGAGGTAATTATGAGTAGAAAGATTACCGAGTCTAGAAGTGTGGGCAAAATTAATGGAGAACAGGTTCCTGCAGCAAAGATGAAAGAGGTGGGAGATATTCTTCTGGATATTTACGGTCAGAAGGAACATCAGTCTCTTCTTAATACTCACAAGCATATGGAATTTTTGGACGAGTTTGCCAAAAACCAAATAGGAGATTTAAAGCTTCAGGTAGCTGATAGCTATAAGGAATACAAAAAGCTTCTTTCAGAATATGAGGATGCAAAGAAAAGTGATATATCAAAGGAACGGGAGATTGTTCTATTAGATCACGAAATAAACGAGATAGAATCAGCAAACCTTAAGATAGGCGAGGATGAGGAGCTAGAGGAGGAATACAGAAAACTATCTAATTTCTCTAAGACTATGGAGTATTTTCAGAGGGCACACGAGGCTATGACAGGTGAGGGCGGTGCCAGTGATGCGCTTAGCTCAGCTATTTCTGATTTACGTCATATAGAATCAATCGATGAAAAAGCAGCTGGATTTCTTTCCATGCTTAATGATGCTGATAGCATTATTTCAGATTTCAATAGAGAGCTTTCAAGCTATATGGCAGATACAAGCTTTGATGCTTCTCGTTTTAATGAGGTGGAGATTCGCCTAAATGAGATAAATCGTCTAAAGGACAAATACGGACCTTCGGTAGAGATTATTTTAGAGGAGCTTGCAGCTCGCCAGGAAAAGAAAGCCAAATTCGAAAGCTTTGATGAATACTTATCTGAGCTGAAAGCAAAATTATCAAAAGCTACAGAGGAGCTTCAGGACTTATGCGACAAGCTCTCAAAGACCAGACATATTGCTGCAAAATCTCTTTCAGAGAAGATGCAGGTAGCCATAAGTGATTTGAATTTCTTAAACAGTGAGTTTGGAATGGAATTAAACACTTTGGATCACTTTACAGAAAATGGTATTGATGACGGTCAGTTCGTTATCAGCACAAATCCAGGAGAGCCACTTCGTCCACTGAAGGACATTGCTTCAGGTGGTGAAATGAGCCGTATAATGCTTGCTATAAAGACTGTTTTGGCATCTGATGGTGGAATTGATACCCTTATTTTTGATGAAATAGATGCAGGTATTTCTGGTCGTACAGCCCAGGCTGTTTCAGAAAAGCTTTCTACTGTTGCATCAAATCATCAGGTTATTTGTATTACCCACTTGCCTCAGATTGCAGCTATGGCTGACACACATTTCCTCATTGAAAAGAGCGTAGAGAATGGACATACTATCTCTGGTATTAAGAAGCTTTTGGGAGATGAGACTATTGATGAGCTAGCTAGAATGCTTGGTGGTAGTGCTATTACAGAGGCCGTAAAGACCAATGCCAAGGAAATGAAGGAAATGGCAAAAAGTTATAAAGAAAGAGCTTGATTTTAAAATTTTAGATGATATAATGAGATTCGCACGGTTATTCAGTGCGAATCTTTTTTCGTTTTATTTTCCCATTTTTATCTATGTCATATAGCGGAGGCTAAATGACTTACGAAAATTTAAGAGATGATATTGTCTTTAAGCTCATTAATAAGGAGAAAAATGCTGATTTTATAAAGTCAGTACCACACGTTGATTATCTTGATTTAGCAGTAATTTTTTATTATGTGGTGAAAGATAATGATGATGGCCATTTAATGAGACTTATTACTAATGAGATGTGTGAGCCTTGGGGAGTAGACGCAAACACACTAATGGAAAATGCTTTGAATAATTCACCTAGAATATTAGGTCTTAAGATACGAGGAATTCTTAGTACCATTTCATCCATGTTAATTGAGGGTGAATTATTTTCTTTACATGAGGATGAAGAGAGGGATTTACCACTTTATGTTGCTACAAATGATAATGCCTTTTTAGGGGCTTCGGTTATTCTTTACAGAGATATGCTGAAGGCTTTTGCAGCTCGCAAAAAGTCGGATGTGTATATCATTCCTTGCTCACTTCATGAGGTTCTTTTAATTCCTACAGCGGAGTGTCCAGTTGTGGACGTTAGTGAGCTGAAAAATCTTATTTTCTATGTAAACCGTAATGAGTTGCAGGAAGAGGATTTTCTTTCAGACAATCTCTACTATTATAGTTTCGTAGATGATGAAGTGACTATAGTGTAGATATTAAAA
>JAEEGF010752056.1_pt1 | contig 37396 bp, 37 predicted proteins | sample 9134171 | NCBI WGS metagenome assembly JAEEGF01 (sample SAMN16246542, study PRJNA631951) | gut metagenome | biome: gut microbiome; feature: rumen; material: AP-attached | host: Bos | place: Iran: Karaj | collected 2018-10 | reverse complement strand
ATTCAATACACTTGCCCTAACGGGCAGGTGTATTTTTTAAATGTCCACGCTTGTCCACTGGGGACGTGGTTTGATATGATATTGTAATGAGAGAAGAGAATTAACGTGGTATAAATCGCGGATTTGACCGTTTAAGCGAGAGGCATCAGGTGGGATAATCAAGACGTAAGAATTGATTTAAAGGCAAAGGAGGTGTTTATAATGCTGGCTGTTTTAATCATATTACTGGCGTTCAGAGTACTTGGATTTTTCCTTAAGGTCGCAGGTACAATAATAAAGATCATCTTCAGAATCCTTATATTCCCCGTCCTTATCCTTACAGCGCTTATGGGTTATCCGATGGTCGCTATTGTAGTCGGTGCAATTGTTATACTGGTTTGGTGCATCGAAGGAGCCGTGAAGAGCCGGAGATAGAGTAGCCTGAAGGAACATATGAGGCAGCTATGAGATTTGAATCTTGTAGCTGCCCTTTTTATCTCAATCTGTGCTACAATATAGCGTATCAGGAGGATGAGATGAACCCCAATATTGGTATGCTAAATGTGATCATAATTCCTTTCCTTGGAACTGCGCTGGGAGCAGCAAGCGTATTCTTGTTCAAAAAGGAGATTGGTAATAAAATGCAGCGTGCGCTGACAGGCTTTGCGTCCGGCGTAATGGTGTCGGAATCGTTGAGCCAATAGGCGCGCTTCTGGTGCTTGCTGCATCGGGATTGTTTGTACCGCTGATGCCATATCTTTTGAGCTTCGCTGCCGGAGCCATGATGGCACTTGATGTAGGATTAGGATGATTATGAATAAGATTTTGGAAGATATTAGTAAAAAGCTTGGCTTCCCGCCGGAGGCCGTAAAAGTCGTTGAGGCGACGGAAGGGCTTGATGCGAATAGTGCCGATTATGCAAAGGTTTTAAAAGCCAAGGTGACAGAGGCTTTTGCAGAGAATTCGACCAAGGAGTTCAAACTCAAATCGATCGCGGAGATCCTAAAGAAGGATCACACGGAAGTTTTAAAGGCTTCAGTCAGCTGTGGCGCAATGCTTTCCAAGGATGCAGGCGGCGAATTCTGGGTAGTAGGCTATGGCCTCGTAAGGTTGATCGACAAGATGAACGGAGTCGAGGCGCCGAGGGTAAGAGCTAAGAAAGCGGAGCCGGCAGTAAAAGCTGAAGATGCGGTAACTAAAGAGATTCCCGCAGGAGACGGAAGACAACTTGATTTAAATGATATATTAGGTGCGGGAACGATTGAACTTAAAGAGGAGGAGAAGATGCCTAAGAAGGAAGTTGAAGTTAAAGAAGAGATAAAAGATGCGGCGAAGAAGCCCGCTGCCAAGACCGGCAAAGCGGCGCTCAAAGCACTTGTAAATTCGAACCAGGAGATGGACGCATTAAAGGCACGCAAGTTCCTTGTCCAGAGCAAGCTCAAGAAGGTCGAGGAAGTTGCATATATGTCAGATGCGGAAGTATCCAAGATCGTAAACAAGGATTACGCATTTTTAACCGTTGGCAATGGCACAGAGCAGTTAAATATTGCCATCCCCAGAGAAGAACTCAAGAAGATTGACATCTCGGTTGTGGCAGTTTTGTAATGTCCCCTAGGGACGGAGTCAAGGGACCGTTTTTGTCTCTCGGGGACGGAGTCGAGGGGACATTTGAGGTTATAAAAAGTAGATAATGAAACCCGGTGGTCAAAAATGTGATCACCGGGTTTGTATTTTGTAGTATGTTTTGAGTTAATTCTTCTTATGCTGCCTGCTTGTTATTTGCATCGGACTTTTTTGAAAACTTCTTTACAAAGAATCCGAATATGTTGCGTACCAAAGGACCGGCAAAGAAGATCTGCCAGCAAAGAGCCATGGGGAAGTTCAGCGCTGTGGTCTGGAACCATACTGCCACGAATTCTTTTCCTGCGTTTTTAAAAAGCAGTGTAGCGGCAAGGCTCATAAGGGGGCACATAAGGCAAACTGACATTGATGAAATAGCCAGAATGATCAGGATCATAGGATCCTTGCCGGGGGTTACGAATCTGAAAGCGAGCTTTTGAGCAAGCCTTCCGACAAATAATAGCTCTAAAACTATAGCAATCGGCCACATGATCAGCATTTCCTTAAACGCTGCGAGAAATATAAAGTTCTGCATTCCTCCGGCATTGAGCGCGATGTTGTAGCAGATCATTGCATAGACCATGACGAAAGCCATGAAAATGGTGAAAATAACATTCTGAAACTTATTCTGTGGTAACATGTTAAGGTTCTCCTTTCGAAATTGGGGAAGACTTAAGCGTGTTGTTCGTTATCACTCATTATGAGTGTGCGTTTCCAATGTTACCAGCTTTTGAATCTTCAGTGTTTGGTTTGACAAGTTGTTATTATAGCAGAAAATTTTTCGTCATGTAATACCTTTTTTTTGATATAATAAAAGTCGGGACCTGTCCCCTAGGGACGGAGTCAAGGGGCCATTTTTGTCTCCCAGGGACGGAGTCAAGTGGTCATTTTGGAGGTTTTGATATGAGCGAAATTGATGATGTTGTGGATTTAATAGAAAAGCAGATGAACAGCGGAGTCAGCCGCCTGAAGGTGCAGGCATCCGATGAAATAGAAGAGGGCAAGACCGAAAAGGCGTATCATCTCGGACGATGCGATGTGGGCAGCCCTTGGGCAAAGGGAACCGTGTCGAACTGCGATTATGTGGACAATAAAGGAGACGTTTGACGGAGATCATGGATTCTATTTTAATAAAGGACACAACAAGAGAAGAACGTGAGCGCATTGTTGCGGAGTCTATCGGAAATGTCAACGGTTCCTGCGACGGATGCATGGCGGGACTTGCTGAGATGTATCAGGATTATATCGACGGCAAGAAGGAAATCCGGGATATAAACATGGAGTTTCGCGCACGCTACGAATCAGGAATGGAAGCACCGGAAAGAGAAAACTGCGGATTTATGCAGAGGTGATGTCACCCTAATCTCGATCATGTGAATGGGATATTGACATAGGTGATAACAATGAAACTTTATTTCGTAAATGGCAGCAGGCAAAAGAAGCTTCTTCTTGAATCTGAATATTCGGATGATATTTTTGATGGGATGATAGGCTTCTTTTACTAATATAAAGGAACGACGTTGCAAAGACATTATAAATTTTTTAAAATCGCAGGAGGCTACATGAGTAAGAATTTTGACATATTAGCGATAGGAGAAACACTCCTCAGATTATCACCGGTAGGTGGTGAAAGACTTGTGAGAGGAGAACAGTTTAGTAAACAGGTCGGTGGTGCGGAGCTTAATGTTATGACGGGAGTGTCACTTCTTGGACTCCATTCAGGCATGATCTCGAAACTTCCCGATAATGATATTGGAATATACGTAAAAAACAGGATACGATTCAGCGGAGTCAGCGACGATTATCTTGTTTACGATAAGGAAAAGGATGCAAGGATGGGCATTTATTATTACGAAAGCGCTGCCTATCCGAGAAAGCCCAGAGTTGTCTATGACAGGGCCCACACATCCTTCAACAAGATAAGCCTTGACGATTATGATGATTCCATCTATTCATCTGCGAGATGTTTCCATACAAGCGGCATTACTCTTGCTATAAGCGAGAATGCGAGAAACACCGCTATCGGCATGATGAAGAGATTTAAGGAAGCAGGCGCCATCATTTCTTTTGATGTTAATTTCAGAGGAAACCTTTGGAGCGGCGAGGAAGCAAGAAAGTGTATCGAGGAAATCCTTCCTTTGGTTGATATTTTCTTCTGCTCCGAATCCACCGCGCAGCTTACCTTTGGAAAGACCGGTTCCCTTGAAGATATCATGAAGAGCTTTACAAGGGAGTACCCGATCTCGGTTGTTGCATCAACACAGAGAACAGTTCATTCTCCCAAGGTGCACGATTTTGGTTCCGTTATCTATAGTTCAAAGAATGACAAGTTCTACACTGAGGAGCCTTACAAGGGCATTGAGGTCGTTGACCGTATCGGAAGCGGAGATGCTTATGTTGGAGGCGTTTTGTATGGTCTTCTTTCTGACCCCGAGGATTATTTGAGAGCGCTTGAATTCGGCAACGCAGCCAGCGCAGTTAAGAACACTATTCCCGGCGACCTTCCTTCTTCGGACCGCAATGAACTTGAAGAAGTCATAAGGGCACACAAGAGTACCGGCCTTCAGACGGAAATGAGCAGATAAGGTGTAAATATGAGGCAGATTACTTTAGGCAAGACAGGAATTACAACACCACAGAATGCGTTCGGCGCGCTGCCGGTTCAGAGAGTGGACATGAATACGGCAGTTAAGCTCTTGAGGAGAGCTTACGAAGGCGGTATGACATTTTTTGACACCGCGAGGGCATACTCCGACAGCGAGGAGAAGCTTGGCGAAGCCTTTGACGGAATGAGGGACAAGATTTTTATTGCCTCAAAAACCCAGGCCAAGACTCCCGAAAAGTTTTGGACCGATCTTGAGACAACCCTTAAGAATCTTCGTACGGATCATCTTGATATTTACCAGCTCCACTGCGTTCCTACCTGTTACAAACCCGGCGACGGCACGGGCATGTACGAGGCGCTTTTAGAGGCAAAAAAGCAGGGCAAGATCCTGCATATCGGTATCACAGCGCACCTTATAAATGTAGCGGAAGAGATCGTTCAGAGCGGTCTTTACGAAACACTGCAGTTCCCGTTTTCCTATCTTGCTACCGAGAGGGAAATAAAGCTTGTGGAAGACACCGAAAAGGCAGGCATGGGATTTATAGCCATGAAGGGGCTTGCCGGCGGACTTCTTACGAATAGCGATGCATGCATGGCATTCATGAGAGGGTATAATGTTCTTCCAATCTGGGGAATCCAAAAGGAAGAGGAGCTTGAGCAGTGGCTTTCGTTTTTCAATAAAGATGTTGAAATGACGGAGGAACTTGCCAAGTTTATCGAGGAGGATAAAAAGAGCCTGCAGGGCGATTTTTGCAGAGGCTGTGGCTATTGCATGCCTTGCAGCGTGGGAATCCAGATCAACAACTGCGCGAGAATGTCCCAGCTTATCAGGCGTTCTCCTTCCGCCAATTTCCTTAGCGAGGAATGGCAGGCCAACATGGCAAAGATCGAGGATTGTATTGATTGCGGTGCATGCAAGAAGAAATGCCCCTACGGCCTCGACACTCCGAATCTTTTAAGAAAAAATCTTGCCGATTACAAGAACATCTTGAATGGAAAATGGTAAGGAACAATCTTAAGATTTTGTTCGATTGACATACACGAACATCTGTTCTATGCTATATCCACCAAGAGGTGAAGGATATGGCAAAGACGTTAGATAAGATTGATGTGATATGCCAGCATTCGGCCGATGGGACGATCATTCCGCTTAGGGTAAGAGTCGCCGACGAAGAGGGCATAAATCACATCTACAATATAAAAGAATACCGAAATCTGTCGATGAATGGAGCATATATGTCCGCTGACGGGATATATGTAACCAATGACATTATTGTTTTCGACTGCAGCATTGTAGTGTTTGGGACCAAGAAGTCCATTCGCTTGTACTACAGAGTAAGCAAAAGCAGATGGACTATGGCGATATGACACCCGGGGACGGAGTTAAGTGGACATTTTCATGAAAATGTCCACTTAACTCCGTCCCCGGGTGTCATTTTATGTTAAAATAGATATCAAAGTTTTATAGGGAGAGTAAATTATGAAATTAATGGGTTTGAAATGTCCGAATTGTAACGGTCCCCTTAAGATGGTCAAAGAGGGAACATTCTATTGCGCGAACTGTGATTCTGCGTTCATGGCAGATTTTGATAAGGAAGATGCGGAAGTTCAGAAGATGAAGCTGGAAGCGGAGATCCGCAAATTGCAGCTTGACCAGGCCAAGAACAGCGCTGAAGCCGAGAAGCGCAAGGAGAAAGACCGGTTTAGGGCAAAGATGATCAGGACAGCTATTATTACTGTTATAGTTTTGATCATCGTAGTGCCATCGGTTATATTCTCGATACGGGAAATGAAAATAGATGCTGAAGCCCGTCGCCGGCAGCAGATAGAGAGCGAAGAGCGCCGCCTGCAGGAAGAGAAAGAGAAAGAAGAAGCTCGCAGGCTGGAAAAAGAGGCCGATGAAGCTGCAAGAGAGGCTGCGCGTCAGGCAGAGCTTGAGTCCTACCGCATAACTCCGGAAGATATTGCAGGGGATGAGTTTTTTGTTGAGAATGCGAAGCAGGCGCTTCTTAAGCAGTTGTGGGACAACACAAATTTATTCTACGATGATTGGAGCTGGAGCGAGGATCCCGAGTATATTACCAGTTATCTGTTTATCGCAAAGGACGATAATGCCCGTAAGCAGAACGTGCTGATCAGTGTATACAAAGTTCACTGGGCTAAGGAACTCGATGACACTTCTGAATATTACGAAATATACGATGGAGCATGTCTCTACAATATCAAAAAGAATGGAGACGGCACGCTTAGCTCAGATTATGATCCCGATAGTCTCTCTTATCACAGCGAGCTTATAAGGAATCAGTTTCTCAGCGGATATGAGGATTACGATCAATTGATCCGCCAGGAGATCTACGGCAGCACCGACTACGATTATCTGGAATGCACTATGCCGTAAAATGACCCAGTCCCAAGGTGTCATTAAATATAAATTTTTTGTTAAATAAGGGGTATTTGATTGACAACGAATGTCTGTTAGCGTAGACTGATTGATTGCTGTGGAAGGAAGGGCATCATGATTTACTTTAACGATTTACCCCTTGATAAAGAGATACTTTTGGCATTGGGCGAACTATCTATAAATTATGTGTTTCAGTCAATCTTTTATCCTGATGGGAAGACGATATTTGCAAGAGAAGCACTCATGAGACCGGTTGACAAGACGGTGACGGAGCTTATAGAAGAATATACTGAAAAAGATAAATTGCATATTCTTGAAGTTGCAACCATATTCGGGGCAATGCAGGAGTACCTGTTAAGAGGATATACAGAAAATCTTTGCTTGAACTCATTCCCTACAGAGAACTTTTCCATGGAAGAGTCGATAGCATTTAGGGAATATTACGGAGAGAGCGACAAAGCGGTGATAATCCTTGAGGTACTTGAATATCCGTACTTTTCTGAGAAAACCGCAGAGTATAAAAAGGAGTTTTGCAAGATGGCAGACACTCCGCTATCCATCGATGATTTTGGAAGCGGCATAAATGATATGAAAATTGTAGATTTCTACAATCCCGCTCTTGTTAAAATCGACAGGTTTATGATATCGGATATCGATAAAGATCCTGCAAGACAGGAGGAGATGAAAAATCTGATAAAACAGCTCCACTCTAAGGATGCATATGTAGTAGCGGAAGGAATAGAGACTAAAGAAGAGTTTGACTTTATGGTATCGGCCGGAGCGGACTTCTTCCAGGGGTATTATCTTCACAGACCGGAATAATGTATACAAAGACTTTAATCTATAATAGATTTGAGTCTTTTTTTATTCTTTTATAGTTCTCTTATATGTTAAAATGTAATTCAAATGAGATGATTATTTCGTACTCAGATTAAGGAGAGATGAAAATGGAAATATGGGATTTATACGATAGAGAAGGAAAGAAGACAGGCCAAACCTGGGAGCGCAGCTTTGGAAGCTTTAAGCTAATACCTGATGGCAACTATCATATGGTGGTGGACATCCTTGTCAGGCATGTGGACGGAACTTTCCTTTTGACGGAAAGAGATATGAGAAAGGATGTTTATCCCGGCTATTGGGAGGCCAGCGCCGGGGGATCCGCGGTTTCGGGAGAAGAACCCCTTGAAGCAGCAGAGCGAGAGCTCTTTGAGGAAACCGGCCTAAAAGCCAAGAGCCTGGAGCTCATAAGCCATACCTTCAGGGATACAAGCCACAGCATGTTTTATTCATATCTCGCTACTGTTGATGCGCCAAAGGATTCCATCGTCCTTCAGGAGGGAGAGACCGTTGCATACAAATGGGTTGACGAGCGCGGGCTTATCGAATATGTTGATTCTGAGAATGCCATGAAAGCACATAATGACAGATTTAAGGATTATATAGAAGAGATAAGAAGGAAACTTAAGTAGGTTTGTCCATCGGGGACGGGGTTAGGTGGACATTTTCAATTTAAATGGAACTATATGAGATTTTTCAAGAAAATGTCCACCTAACCCCGTCCCCGGTGGACAAACCCGTGGGACAAATGGACGGATTTGTAGTATAATATTTGTCAAAATCATAGATGGGTACTTGTATAAGAGGTTACACGGAGGGTTAAGACCGTATGTTGTACTCAATGGTTCCGGCGTCAATGGTGATAATGAATCTGATATTGAACTGGGATTTGATTTGGACATTCGGATTCAGAGTCAAAAATGGGGACGAGAAGAATCGCGTTCCGGTACGTTATAACTATTTTATACTTACATCAAATATCTATTTACTTGTGGATATGACATGGGGGCTCCTGTACGAGCACTGCGATGTTCCCCAAATCTTCCACATTGTTTATTCACTGACTGTCTTTTATTTCTTATTTATGCTCCTGACCATGCTTACCTGGACCAGGTACATCGTCGCATATCTCAACAAGAGTGGCCGCCGCAGTACTGTGCTGCTCTACGGAGTATGGATCATGGTCATAGTGGGAGTAGTATGCCTTGTGCTCAACCGATTTTTCCATTTTATGTTCTCGTACAATGAGGCCCATGAATATGTCGGAGAAACCGGAAGGAACATTTCTTTTTTGCTCCAGATCATGTTTTATGCTGTGATCTCAGTTTATACGATCTACGTAGCCCACCACAGTACCGGCCGTCAAAAAACAAGGTACCATGCTGTGGCGGCGTCGAGCATAGTCATTGGAGTATTCCTTATTTTCCAGATATTATTTGCGTTCTTGCCTTCATACGCCGTGGGTTTGATGATCGGAATGTGCTTTATTCATACCTTCGTGGAATCCGACGAGAAGAAAGAAAAGAAAGTTCATGATCACATAGCATCCGTGATGGCGGAAGATTACGAGGCTATTTTCTATATTGAAAAAGAAACGGGAGAATACCTCGTATTTGCTAAGAGCCAAAAGTACGAAAGCCTGAACGTTGATGCCAAGGGAAAAGACTTCTTTAAAGAGGCCCATGATTACATTGATGCAACTGTCTTTGTTGATGATCGTGAATATGCAAGGAGCATGTTGAAAAGGGAAACTCTTCTCAAGAATCTTGAGGGAGTTCGTTCGTTTTCATTTAAATACAGACTCATGATCGCGGGAGAACCAAGGTTTTTCCTGTTTACGGTTATGTATGACAGCAACAGCCAGTATCTTATCTTCTATGAAAAGGATATTCAGAGCGAGCTGGACGCAGAAATAGCCAGAAAGGAAAGCCAGAACAAGACTGTTACTTTCAGCCGTATCGCGGAGGGACTTGCGTCAAACTATGACGTCATTTACTACGTTGATATTGCGGATTCTTCTTATGTAGGTTATGAAGTGAACAATATATACGGTCAGCTGGAAATCAGCCAGTCCGGAGAAGATTTCTATGCAGATTCTTTTGCGAGTATCCCTAAAATCGTTCATAAAAGTGATTGCGATAAGGTGATGGAGTATCTTACAAAGGATAACATGATCTCTGCCCTTGAAAACCGTAAAGACTATTGCCTTGATTACCGTCTTAAGGCGAATGACAACTACCGCTACACCAGGATGAGCGCGCGAAAGACCAGCGACGGTACCCATTTCATCATTGGCGTTGAGGACGTTGATTCAGAGGTTAAGCGCGAGAGGGAGCAACTTAAGGCATTAAAGACAGAAAAAGAGCTGGCAAGGCGCGACGAGCTTACCGGAGTCAAGAACAAGACGGCGTACAAGGAACTGGAGGAATCCGTCCAGGGAAACATTGACAATGGCATGGATTACCTGACTTTTGCGCTGGTTGTGTGCGATGCAAACAATTTAAAGCAGATCAATGATACTTTAGGACACGCGGCAGGAGATGAATACATCAAGGCATCTGCCCGCCTGCTTTGTGAGATTTTTGTTCACAGCCCCGTTTTCAGAGTCGGCGGTGACGAGTTCGTGGTGTTCCTCCGCGGAAACGACTACGTTCTTAGATATGAGCTTATTGAGAAACTCCGCAGTCGCATTCTTGAGAACAAAAAAATGGGCTCCGGAGTCATCTTAGCTTGCGGAATGTCGGAGTACAAGCCGGAGAACGACAGCTTCGTATCGGATATCTTCGAGCGTGCCGACAAAGAAATGTACGAAAACAAGCAGAAACTGAAAGCATAGAAGAGCGGGTGCCAAAAACCAACAGAGAAACAAACAAGAGAGGTGGGATATGAGTTCAAGCTATTTTAATCCCTATGATATTGCCGACAAGATCATGGAGGCGTTGAATCAGGAGAGAAGCGAAATGAAAGTCATGAATGTGATGCTCCTTGGAAAGACAGGTGTCGGAAAGAGCACTTTGATCAACAACCTTTTTAACGAGAGGCTGGCGGAGACCGGTATCGGACGACCTGTGACCCAGGATATACGCCAGTATAAAAAGGATAAATTCCCTCTTACTATATATGACACTCCCGGCCTTGAGCTTGGCGGCAACAATGCCATCGAGGAGCTTTTAAAAGAAGTAAACGAAGAGATCAGAAAGGGCTTTAACACCGGTGACATCGAGAAGGCGATCCACTGCATCCTCTACTGCGTCAGCGCAGGATCCCATCGCTTTGAGAACGAAGAGAAGGAATTCATCAAGCGTTTCCTTGACGAGAACAAAGATGTAAATATTCCTGTTATCGTTGTTATAACACAGTCGATTTCAAAGAAGGACGCCAGGGAACTCAAGGCCTCTATCGAAGCAGAGAACCTTAATGTGGCTCAGATCGTTCCAGTCCTTGCCCAGGATTACGAGATCGACGAAGACACCACCGTTAAGGCGTACGGCCTCGACAAGCTTTCTGAAGTTATGTATGAGATCATCCCCGACGCCATGAAAAAAACTTTTATTTCTGTGCAGAAGGCAAATATAAAGTTAAAGACCGCCAAGGCTCAGACAGTTGTCGTTGCAGCCGCAGCTGCAGCAGGCGCAACCGGTGCGATCCCCATTCCTTTTGCGGATTCATTTGCTCTTGTGCCCGAGCAGATCACAATGCTGGCGTCCATTACTGCAATTTTTGGACTCTCCCTTGAAAAGTCCGCCATCGCAGCAATCGTCAGCGGAACCCTCGGAACAGCGGGAGCAACCGTAGCAGGTAAAACTGCAGTCTCCGGAATCCTAAAGTTGATCCCCGGCGCAGGTAGCGTTGCAGGCGGCGTTGTTTCCGGAAGCGTGGCAGCAGCATTAACAGCTGCTCTCGGAGAAGCTTATATCGCAGTCATGATCTCCATCGCCAAGGGCGACATGAAGGAGAGCGATTTAAAGACTGATAAAGGAAAGAAGTTCATCACAGAAGCCTTTAAGAATGCGCTGAAGCTTAAGCGCACCAGCGCCGGCGAGAGGGTTGAGGAGAAGGGGAAATTTTGAAGATTCTATTTTGCAAATGGGAAAACTTTGGAAGCGAGGATATGGCGGAGGCTTTTGAAAGCCTGGGGCATACTGTCATTCCTTTTGCCTCGTCACAGGAGGAACTGCTCTCCGATGCTGCCTCAGATAAGCTTGAAAAAGCAGCAAAAGAATCAGTTCCCGATATATTCTTTTCATTCAATTATTTCCCCAATATTGCCATAAAGTGCAAGGAACTGGGGCTTGATTATTATGCATGGGTATACGACAATCCCGCAGTTTCACTTTATTCCTACACGGTCATTTTCCCGACCAATCATATTTTCGTTTTTGACTCTGATACATTTTTATATTTTAATTCCCAAGGAATAAAAACCATAGAATTTCTGCCTATGGCGGCAGCACCCGAAAGATACGATAACCTTAGGTTAAAAGCTGAACAGGGTGCCCTTTTAAAAAAATACAAAGCCGACATTTCTTTTGTTGGGTCACTATATACCGAAAAGCATTGCTTCTTTGATCGCCTTAAAGTTTCTGATTACACCAACGGTTATCTCAGGGGCATTATGGAAGCACAGAAAAAAGTGTACGGAGATAACTTTATTCAAAAATCCCTGACACCGGAAGTGATCAATGACATGTACAAATCTCTTCCGATGGAGCCCGACGAAGGAAGCGCCTGCACCAAGGAATTCCTGTTTGCCCAGTATGTCATTAATAGGCAGATAACCCGTGAGGAGCGCACGGAAGTCCTTACAGAACTTGGAAGCAGATACAAGGTTGATCTCTATACTCCCGATTCAAAGAAGGAAATAAAAGGCTGCATAAATCACGGAACAGCGGACTTTTACAGTGAACTTCCTCTGATCTTTAGCGAATCAAAGATCAATTTAAACATAACCCTTCGAAGCATCGTCAACGGAATCCCCTTAAGATGCTTTGAGATCATGGGCGCCGGCGGATTTCTCCTGACCAATTATCAGGGAGATTTTGCATCCTTCTTTGAGGCCGGCATTGACTACGTTTATTACGACGGAACCAAGGATCTTTTGGACAAAGCAGAGTATTACCTAAAGAACGAAGACGAGAGAAAACAGATCGCCGCCGCCGGCCTTGCAAAGATAAAGGAAGCGCATACTTATAGGCACAGGGCGGAGGAGATGGTGAATTTCTAATGAATAAAAGGTTGTACGGAAAGTGCCACGAGTGGTAAAATAGTATGTACAATTAAGCTGAGAGTTAAATTTGTTCAGAAAATTACAATCCCCGAGAGAGGTTATTCATGAAGGTTGAGGAGTTTGACAAGTCTGCGGAGCTACTTTCCAAAATAATCGGTTTCTATGAAGACATGAACAAAAGTCTTCTGAACGCTGCGGAAATAGGCGTATTTATTGACAACATCAGTGTTGCAAAAGATGTTCTTCCCGATTTAAAGAAGCTGGTTCCACCCACTATTTACTCAAAGTATGCCGCGTACTTTACTTCATTTGAACAGATACTAACCTTGAGCGGAGAAGTTAATTTTCTTTCCAACAATAAGAATGACATAGCAGGCGCTTTTGGCGTAGCTGCTAACTGCATAAAGGAATTCAGAGAAAGTGTTTTGGATGAGAAGCAGATGTTTCTGTGGCTCTCCGAAAGCAAACTGGATTTGGCTGAGGAAGGAAAAAAGGTACTTCAGATTGGCGAGTCAGACCTTCTGGAAAAGTGGTTCTCTTATTATGCACCTCATTTGGAGAGGTATGTTTATCCAAAGCCTGAAAGCGTAGAAGAGACGGAAGCGATCCTTTCTGACATAGATGGTGAATGCTTTAGGTGTGCACTAATTCCTGATTTTACTGAGTTTAGCGACGTTGCGTCCGGACAGGTTCAAAAAATAGAAGCCCATCTCGAAAATCCCAAGGCATTATATTTTAAGGGAAGAATAGGGGCACCTGGTCTTGGCGAAGATATTGTTATCGACGAAGAGTTCTGTAAGAACGGACCGTTGGTTAGCGTGGTTATGAGTAGTTATAACCATGATGAATATGTTGGTAGAGCAATAGAAAGTGTTTTAAATCAGACATATAAAAATATAGAATTCTTGGTTGCTGATGATGCATCGCCCGATAATTCGGTTGCTGTGATTAAACAGTACGAAGATAGGCTTGCAAAGGTTTGGTATTACGAAGAAAATGCCGGAGCTACTCCGAGATTGGAATTCCTGTATGATCAGGCTTCTGGAAAGTACTGTACAGGACTTGATTGTGATGATTACTGGGATGAAAACAAAATCTATCTTCAGGTTAAATACATGACCGAACATCCGGAATGCGATGTGTGCTTTACTGGATTTAGGTTTGAAAATTCAAAAGGAGAGGAGCTAAACAGGGTGCTTCCTCCAAATCGAGATGGAGCGGATTGGGTTCATTACATGTTTAATCATGGCAATACTTTTTCGAACTCCTCTTGGATGATTAAGAATGAACTTATTAAAGACCACAGTATTAAATATGGATATTGTATGAGGCAGGTACCGGATTTATTCAAGTGGTCATACTACTGCTCTGAGAAAAATGTGCATATTATAACGAAAGCCTTAACGACGAATTTCTATTTCTCGGGGGGAGAGAAAGTTAATATTAGTGTGTCTAATCCTGAAAATGATAGACGTGCTTTAGTTGAAGTAGCTAACGGATGGAGAGATTATTTTGAAAAAGTAGACGACGATACGTTCCAAAAGGCGTTTCGTTGTGAATTTATCCGAAAAGATGCTTGTACAGAAGAAGAATATCTCTGCGAAAAATATTTTTTGATGCTAAATTACGACAACTCTGTTTTGCAACATAACGCGCTCCAGTTTTACGCAAAGTACTATCAAAGAATAAGAAACTGCATTGTAGATAGGTATAACTACCGACAGGAAGATTACTGGAAGGACGAACTTGAAAAGGGAGTTTTAGGGCTGGTTAAGGCTTTAAATATTTCTAAGAAGGATTAAACATGGAAAACATTTATGTAACAAAATCTTCTATGCCTGACTTTGAGGAATATATTGATGAGATAAGAGAACTATGGGAAACCCATCAGCTTACCAACATGGGTAAGAAACACCAGGAGTTTGAGAGATTATTGGAAGAGTATTTGGATGTCCCAAATATTGAGCTGCTGGTAAATGGTCATATGGCCATCGAAATGACACTACAGGCCCTTAATCTTCAAGGTGAAGTCATTACTACTCCTTATACATTTGCATCTACTACACATGCTATAGTTCGAAATGGATTAAAACCTGTATTTTGCGATATTAAGCCTGATGATTTCACAATAGATGCTTCAAAAATAGAAAATTTGATTACGGACAGAACCTGCGCGATTCTTCCGGTACACGTTTACGGAAATATTTGTGACGTTGAAACTATAGAGAAGATAGCTAAGAAATATGAGCTAAAAGTAGTCTATGATGCCGCTCATGCCTTTGGAGAGACATATAAAGGTAAGAGTGTTGCGCAGTTTGGGGATGCATCTTGCTTTAGCTTCCACGCTACTAAGGTGTTTAATACCATCGAAGGAGGAGCAGTTAGCTATAAGAATAAGAACCTTGGAGCAGCCTTATATGATTTGAAAAACTTTGGTATCCATGGCCCTGAGGAAGTGACTGCAGTTGGATCAAATGCCAAAATGAATGAGTTTTGCGCTGCTATGGGAATATGCAACTTAAGGCATATTGATGATAATATCAAGGAAAGAAAACGAGTAGCGCATCTATATAGAGAAATGCTTACAGATGTAGATGGCCTGCAGCTGAATTTAATGGATGAAAATACGGAGTACAATTACGCTTATTTCCCTGTAATTATCGACGAAAAGAAGTTTGGAACCAGCAGGGAAGAGGTTTATGAAGCTTTGCTTAGCGAAGGGATAGTCGCCAGAAAATATTTCTATCCGTTGACTAATAGTTTTGAAGCCTTTCACGGCAAATATGACGTGCAGGATACTCCTGTTGCGCTTCATATGACCAAACGAGTTCTTGTATTGCCTATTTATCCGGAACTTGAGGACGTTATTGTTAGGAAAATAGCTAGTATTTTACTAAGTTGCAAAAGATAATAAATTAACCCTAAAGAAATTAATAAAACAACCGATATATTAGTAAAACCCGCATACCACCACAAACAAACGGATTTGTTTCAAGGAGTGGAAACTATGACTAGACACGGATTGTTAAACAAGAAAATATTAGCAGTATTAATAGCGTTAACGCTCACCGCGGGAACGCCTTTTTCTGTTTATGCGACAGATATAGACGGTTTGGATGTAAATGCTGAGGAAACTGTAATTTACACAGAGGAAAGCGCTACCGTAGACGAAGAAATCGCAGAGGAAACACCTGTTGATGAAGAAACTGTTGGGGATGAAACGGTAGATAATGAGTCTGCAGAAGAGGGCAATGTGCAGGAAATTGATGTACAAGAGCCCACCCCTGAAGCTGTGGAGGAAGAACGTCCCCTCGTCGAGATTCTCCCCGAAGAACCGGATACTGTAGAGGAACAGCAGAGTGAAGAAACCGTTGAGGCGTCTATTAATGTTATTTACATTGATCCCGAACCTGTTGATACAACTGCTGCAGAAGAAACTACAGAGGCAGATGGATGCGTTAAAGTAACAACATATGTTAAACCTCAGAATGTTGTTTCCATGGTAGTTCCTATTATCAACACTGATAGTTATAGTTTTGTGCTTGACCCCGAAGGACTTTTGGCAGCCGATTCGAGCAATACGGTTATTGGTGAAGGATCCACTGTATTCTTTAAGGTAAAGGATAAAGAGAACACATATAGCATTTATGCAGATACAGCAACAGCAGTAAACAAAAGCTCGCTTCCTGTAAAATTAACAGTTGATATAAAAATAAACAATTATACCTCGGAAAACATAGCGTTTACAGATTTGAACGAAGCTATGAACTCCGAAGAGCCCAGCCTCTGTTTTGCAATAGTGCCTACTGAAGCAGGCATGGTAGAGGATGGGGAAGAAATCGTTGCGGGAGCGCCTGACAAATCCGAGATAGTAGTTACGGATTCTAACGGCGCAGCTCATAAAGAGATAATCCTCCCTTACTTTGAAGATAATTTTGAAATAGAAACTTATGAGAGCGATAAGCCAAACTTCTATATTCAAAAATATGTGGCAAAAGATGATGCAAAGTGGTCTACAGTCGGATTTACATTGTACGCAGCCTGCAGTAAAGAAGCTGACTGGAGCGCTGTTGCTAAGAGTTTATTCGAGGGCGGAAGAATATCTCTTACATTGACATACAAAATGGAACCCATAGTAGAGGATTAAATGAGTAGAGTATCAGGAACAAATAAGAAGTTACTCGCTCTTGTGGAGTGGGGAGCGCTTGTGATACTTCTGGGCGGAATGCTTGGTTACGTCATTTTTCTCTCAGTAGGTAATGGGAAAGCGAATGACCGAAGTAGTGTTGCAGAGGTAAAGGCGGAGGAAACGGAAGATACTTCACTAAGAAGCGTTCTTAATCAGGAAGAATCCGAAGAGCCTGAAAATACTAAAAAAGAAAAGGCAAAGGTTCCTGAAGGCAATTTCCAAGTAACGATGACGACTACTTGGAATTACGATAGCATAGATATTCCTGCCGAAGATTCATATATAGAGAATGCGTGGGACAATACCAATGATATGAAGTTCATCGTCGCATTAGCTGAAGATGAAAGTAAAATACTGTATTCCTCGCCTCTTATGCCTGTAGGATCATTTATGAAAAAGATTCCGATTAAAAATGTGACTTTGGATGCAGGATCTTACGATTGCGTCGTGGTTTACACGTTATACTCACCGGATTCAGATGAGGAAACCGGAAAAGTAAGAGTTGGTTTGAAGATTAATATTGAAAACTGATAGGGGTAAATATTTTCTTATATCAGTCGATATATAAGTATGAAAATGTGAAATTTGATCCCTCCGGGGGTTGAATATATCGGGAAACCGATCATTTAGACAATTTAGTTTTGCGAAAGGAGGTTACTTGATTAATGTCTGGAAGTACCACAGATGATAAGAAATCTAGGGACAACAAGACACTGTTTATAGTTATTATCGCTATTTTAGTAGTAATTGTAATGGCTTTGGCAATTGTTCTTGCATTTTTCTTGGGTAAGAAATCATCAGGCGGTAGTAATGGAACTGATGGCTCTGTTACAGAGTCACAAGAGGGACGTCGAGATGTGATTAATGCATCTTCCGTTTCTGTAGTAACAGATGAAGAGTCGGCGGCGACGGTTATGGACAGCATGCGTGAAAAGGTTGAAGAAGGAATGTTCAGCTGCAAGATGTCTATGAATTGGACGTTCAAAGACGGAAAATCTGAATCGAAAGATGCCTATGTTGCTAACAAGGAAACAAACACACATCCTATTTACTTCGATGTATATCTAATGGATGAAAGCGAAACACTTATTTATTCATCTCCTGTTTTAGCAGTAGGATCTCAACTTACAGATTTCAAACTTGATAAAGAACTGGAAGCCGGAACATATAAAGCGAAGGTATTATACAGTCTCATCAAGGATGAAGAAAGCCAAGAGGTAATAAGCTCTGCAGGCTTTGTTATTACAATTGAAGTAGAAAACTAGACACTAAAGTAAATCATACTAAAATCAAGGAGGAAAATTGTATGAAGAGTTTTAAGAAGATTGCTGCATTCGCGTTAAGTGCAGTGATGACAGTAACTATGGCTATGCCTGCTTTCGCAGCAGACCCCAACAATGTTGAAGCAGGTACAAGCGGCGCGGATGGTAACATCCTTGCGTATAATGTAGACGAAGTAATTGTTCCTACTGCATTAGCATTTGCAATTAACCCTAATGGTTATACCATTACTCAGAGAGATGGTGACAGTACCGGAAGCACTGCGAAAGTTGTTTCTCTTAACTATGGTATCGTAAATGAATCTACAAATGATAAACTTGTAAAGATTTCATTTGATGCTACATATGCAGCAGATGAGACAAAAGGCCAGATTGAGATTGTAGACGCAGCCGAAAAGGCTCAGCCTTACGACGAGTCAAGCAATCCTACCGGAGCTCAGAAGGGTGAATACAAGATTTACTTAGGAATTGCTGCAGCAACCGCAGCACCTACTACTCAGGCTGACGCTGCTATTGACAAGGACACTTCGGGACTTTCTGATGGTACCGTTTTAGCAGATGTTAAGATGACTGCTGCTACAGCAGGTGTAGTGCCTTTTGCTGAGAAGGAAGCTGAAACCGGAAAAAAGGCAACTGCTGTAATCGCATTTGCGCTTGATAAGGCTGCTTATACTCTTAAAAACGGTGAGACAATCGATTTAACCACTACCGCTGCACAGCTGAGCAGTAAACTTGAAATGTCAGCAATCGGTGATGTCGCAGGATTTACAATTGTTGGTGACATCAACCCTAAGGCAGACTGGTCAAAGGCAGAAGCTGTTAAGATTAACATCACTCCTGTTTACGAAGTTAAGGATGCTAGTGGAGATGAGAGCGCAGTTGCAAGTACTCATAAGCAGGTAGAGATTCCTCAGCCCGCTATAGCAGTTACTACAGCCGGAGTAATCACAATTACAAATCCTGGCTGCGCAGCAGCAGAACTTGTAGCAGGCACCTGTGGTAATGCAACTACCAGATACAGCTTCATTGGCAACCGTAGTACAATTACTGATGAAGTAGACGGATCAATCAAGATTGTTCTTGGTAGCGCATGGCTCAGTGATTGGAGCGGCAAAGAGATTACTGTAGAGGTTACTTTAGCTGATGGCACTAAGTTAACTTCTTCAGCTGTAACTTTTGATTAATTAGTTGCTATTTTATAAAGGTTGCCTGATACAGAGATGTATCAGGCAACTTTTTTGGATTATAAGGGATAGATAATTGAAAAACAAAATTTTAGTCACTGGCCCTACTTCAGCCCTTGCTTCGGCTTTTATGAATGAAATAAAGGATGACTACGATGTCGTTACTATGGGAAGAAGAAACAGCGATATTTATTGTGATTTTTCTGAGAATAGTATTCCTGATTTACCAACGGATGTAGACGTAGTTATTCACTTTGCAGCATCTATTTATAAGGGACAACCTATATCTGAATTGTTTGATGTAAATGTTGGCGGTACGATTAAACTTTGCGAAGCTATAAAGAAGGCTGGGATAAAGAGATTTATTTATATATCATCTATATATGCAAAACTAGATTCTGACAGTCCGTACTATGGTTATTATTCTGTTACAAAGAAAAGTGCTGAAGAAGCATCAGCGTTATATTGCAGAATGAACGGAATACAGTATTGCACAGTCAGGCCTGCACAAATAATTGGAGCTGACTTGAGATACGCAGCAAATCAGCCACTGATTTACAGGTTCATCGAATGCGCCAAGAAAAATGAAGATATAAGTATTTACGGAACAAACGATGCACTTAAGAATTTGATATACGATAAAAATGTGATAAATGCACTTAAATATATAATTAGTGAAAAACTCGAGGGTATATATGATATAATTGACGAGAACAATTATTCTGTCAGTCAAATAGCACGAGTTATATGCGATAGTTTTGGTAGCACGTCCGAAATATCATTTATTAAAGATAAGCCATCAATAGAGGACAATGCTTTTTATTCAGATAATTTCTTTTTAAAACACAGTATTTCATTTATTAAATTGAATGAGGCAATGGAAGAGATTGCCCGCGTCTTGTAGGAGGGATAATGGATAGAGTACTGGTTTCCGGGGCTTCCGGTGTCGTAGGATATGGAATCGCTCGCAGTATACTGGAGAATAACTATATATTAGCAACAACGATTTATCCGGATACACCTGCCGAATGCTTCTCCAATGAGTGCATAAAAGTACCTCCGACCACTGATCCCGGATATCTATCCCAAATATGCAAGGTTATTGAGGAGAACAAAATTGATATAGCTTTTCCCGGAATAGAGTTAGATGTCCAGGAATGGAGTAAGGATAGAGACGTTATAGAAGCTACCGGCGCAAAGGTAGTTCTTAATAATCCTCAACTGATTGAGGCCTGCGTAGACAAATGGAATATGTACAATATTTTAAAGAAATATGATATTCCCGAGAGGATAGAATCCTCGGTAGAAAAGGACTTCAATAGATTCTCACTCCCCTTTATTGTCAAAATGAAACGAGGATATGGTTCTAAAGGCTTAATTAAAATTTGTACCAGAGAGCAGTTTGAGGAAGTGAAGGATCGAATTGGAGATAGCCTGTTTATACAGGAGTATGTTGGTACTGACGAGGAAGAATATACAGTTGGAGTATTCTTTGATAAAAAGAGTGAGGTAAGAGCTCATATTGCTATGAGGCGTAAACTGTCTGCAGGTGGATTTACGGGATATGCAGAAGTTGTTGATAGTGAGCAGTTTTTGCCTTCGATCCGAAGGTTAGCGGAAGTTTTTTCTCCCGTTGGGCCGACTAATTTCCAGTTTAGAAAACATAATGGTGAAATCAAATTATTGGAGATTAATCCAAGAATTTCCGCGTCAACGTATATAAGAACACGGTTTGGATATAATGAATCGCAAATGGCTATAGATTATTTTTTGCATGAGAAAAAGATTGATCAGCCTACTATTAAAAAGGGAAAAGCAATTAGATACGTTGAGGAATACATGATATATGATAGCAATAATATCTGATGTGCACGGAAATTACGAAGCACTTTCTGCTGTTTTAAGAGAAATAGACAAAAGAAAAGTCGAAACAATAATATGTTTAGGAGACGTCGTAGGCTATTATTCTCAGGTCAATGAATGCTGTGATGAATTACGAAAACGCGGAATAAAGTGTTTAATGGGAAACCATGATTGGTATATGGCTTCCGGAATGAAGTGTGAACGATCCCAAAGCGTAAATGATTGCTTGAACTACCAAAGAAAAGTTATTTCAGAAGAGAATCTTGAATGGATAAAGGGATTTGCTTCTTTTTATAGTGATGGCAGATTAAAAGCAGTACATGGCGGATGGATTAATCCTATAGATGAATATCTTGAACCGAATGAGGAATATTTTGAGAGGATTTCAGGTCACTATTTTGCTTCCGGTCATACGCATATTCAAATGGTTAAACAATACGGAGATACCTCATACTGTAATCCCGGTTCCGTAGGACAACCGAGAGACGGTGATCCGAGAGCAGCCTATGCAATGCTGGATGACGAGGGATTTAAACTATTCCGCGTGGAATATGATATAGATAAAGTGTGTAATCACATGGCTGAAAGTGGATTTAATCCATATTATTATGGATGTTTAAGAGACGGCAGCAGGCATTTACATATTTAGGGGGACAAAAATGTATGAAACTTGCTATTATGCAGCCCTACTTTTTTCCATATATCGGATACTGGCAGCTAATTAATGCGGTTGATAAATTTGTTATCTATGATGATGTGAATTATATCAATCGAGGTTGGGTTAATAGGAATCGTATTTTATATAAAGGCACCGATCGATATATTAATGTATTTCTTAAAGGGGCAAGCCAGAACAAACTTATAAATGAAATAGAAGTGAATTTAGACGATAAGAGCAACCATAACAACATTAAATTACTGGAAGAAGCATATAAAAACGCTCCAATGTACAACGAAGTCAAAACACTCATGGAAGGATGCATAGACCAGCAAGAATCAAACCTGGGACGTTATTTGGAGAAGATAATCCGCAGCGTCTGTGAATATCTCGAAATAGATACAGAGATACTTCTTTCATCAGAGATTCATAAAGATAATAGTCTAAGAGCACAAAATAAAATAATTGAGATTAATAAGATATTGGGTGCCTCGGAATATATAAATGCCATTGGTGGAACATCCTTGTACAATGGCGAAGACTTTGCTTCAGAAGGAATAAAGCTTTCCTTTTTACAGACAGAGAATATTACTTACAAGCAATTTTCGGATGAGTTTCATCCAAACCTCTCAATTATAGATATTATGATGTTTAATTCTAAAGATGTAATAAAAGAATTTCTACAGGCGTACAGATTGGTTGAAGGATAGTTAAGGGAAACGGGGAAACTACTATGCTGGAAAATACCGAAAACACTTTAAAATTGCTGTCACTACTGAAAAATTGGATAAGGATTATTGTAAATGCCTTAACCAACGGTGATAACGCTGTATTTGAGCAGGCATACGGCGAGAATAAAGATTTGCTTTCAGATGTTTATATGAGTCTCGATAAGAGGGCTGTTGAAGGCTGTGAGAGCGTGTTTGCTGAGCTTATAAATGACCTGCTTCTTGCGACGGATGATGTATTTACGGTTTCAGCAGAAAAAATTTCCGAAGATGCCGAAAGACTTTTGAATGTAATTGATGGGGTGGAGGAATACTATAAGGCCAACAGCAGACAGTGCATTGTCTGCAAAAGCAAAGTTTTGTACAAGCCCATATCGCCTTATTATGAGTATTTAAGTGAACTCCATGACTCTGAAAAACACATTGCAGAGACATTGAACAGTTCATTATATGAGTGCCCTTGCTGCGGATGTTCCGACAGGGACAGACTTATTTGCGTTAGATTATCTGAAATTTTGGGAGGTACGAGCAAAAGAGTTCTTCAGATTGCTCCTGCTCCTTCGATTGAATATTTTATTAAGACAAATTTCCCCAACACAGAATATATGTCCACCGATTTATTTATGGACGGCGTTTCTTTTAAATCGGACATTCAGGACATGAATATGGTTGAAGATGATTATTTTGATGTAGTTATATGTTCTCATGTCCTCGAGCATGTTGAGAACGACAAAAAAGCAATGTCGGAGCTTAAAAGGATTATTAAGCCCGGTGGAGAAGTTCTGTTCCTGGTTCCCATCGCAATTGACATTGATTATATCGATGAGGAATGGGGCCTCAGCGAGGAGGAGAACTGGAAAAGATTCGGACAGGGAGACCATTGCAGACTTTACGGAAAGCTTCCTTTGATGAAGAGATTGCTTGAAGCCGGATTAGAACTTGAAAGTTATACCAAGGAATCAATTCCCGAAGATGTTTTCTATAATACAGGTTTATCCGATCATGCAACATTATACTTATTAAGAAAACAGTAGGAAACCATTGGTTACATGAAGATTATTATTCACAGATACAACAGCATATGTGAGCCGGATTATATCAATGCTTTTAAACAACTGGGTATTGAAGTAATCGAAGATAAACTAGAAATTACGGATAAGAGTATTCCTCTGGATAAGAGAGTTGAATACTTGGGAGAGAAGATTCTTACAGAAGAGCCTGTTTTTGTTTTTAGTATTAATTATTTTCCTTTTATCGCTCTTATCTGTGAAAAACTGAAGTGCTTATATGTATGTGTAAGCGTGGATTGTCCTGTAGTGGAGCTGTTTTCGAATACTATAAAGAGCCCTTATAACAGAGTCTTTTTATTTGATCGTGAACAGTACAACGATATATATGCAGCTAATCCTGACTGCATTTTTTACCTTCCTCTTGGTGTGAATTCTGATAGGATTAACCAAGAGATAGGAACTCCTATTTGGAAAGGCGTCTCAAAAAACATTGATTATAAATATGATGTTTCTTTTATAGGTTCTTTATACAGTGAAAAAGATGCGTACGCAGACATAGAACATAAACTATCCGACAGGGAAAGAGGTTATGTAGATGGGCTTATTTCAGCTCAGTCTTTATTCCCAGGGCAGTCTTTGTTGGAGGAATGCATTACCGAAGAAACTATTGCGGCACTTAAAGCTGCGGACAAGAATTTCTATCCTTCTGATGTAAATGTTATGAATACTGATAGATTTGTTGCAGTGAATAATTATCTTAGTTATCACCTTACATTTTTAGACAGAGTCAGATTTCTAAACATGATCGGTGGAATGTCTGATCTTCATTTTTTTACAAGAAGCGATACTAAACTCTTGAAAAATGTGAATTGTCATGGCGGTGTTTCTTCACTTAAAGAAATGCCAATGGTTTTCAGGCAGAGCAAGATAAACATTAATACGACCATGCGAGCAATACGAACAGGTATGCCTCAGAGAATATGGGATGTACTGGGTAGTGGAGGATTTTTGCTTTCGAATTATCAGGCAGATATGGATGGTGAATTGATTCCCGGAAAACATCTCGCCGCTTATGAAAATGAAGCAGAAGCCTGTGAACTTATTTCTTACTTTTTATCTCATGAAGATGAAAGAGAAGAAATAGCTGAAACAGGTTATCGATACGTGCTTGAAAGAGCACAGGTTGTGAACAGAGTAACTGAAATGATAAGGATAGTTCTGGCAACACTTGAAAAATAGCTGAGGGTATTATATGAGAGATGCAGTTGCGTATGACGCGCTTATAGTTGTTACACCACAGGATTTTGAAAGAACACTTCCCGGAAGAGACAGACTTTTAGAATATCTTCCTGCTGAGAATATTTACTTTGTCGGCAGCGACAAGGTTGGTGAGTTGTTGCGCTCGGAGAACCGTGGTGAAAGAGCGAGATTCATTAACGAAGATTCTCTTGTTCCTTTTGACGATGTTTACGCTGTTGTTGAAGACATCATGAAGGATATGCTTGCAGGCAGAAAACTTCCCAGAGGAGTTGTGGGCTGGTACTATCAGCAATTCCTTAAGCTTGAGTATGCAAGACGTTGCGACAAAGAATACTATTTTATGTGGGACGGAGACACAGTGCCTTGTGGCCCGTTTTCTATGTTTGCTGATGATAGAAAAACACCTTATCTTGATACTAAGATGGAGTATCATCACGAGTATTTTGAAACTCTTGCAAAGCTTTTTAACGGAGCAAAAAAGGTTATTGCTCCTTCGTTTATATCAGAGCATATGTTAATGCGAACCGACATTATGAAGGCAATGCTTGACGATATAGAGGCGAACGATGAGCTTGAGGGTAAAACATTCTATGAAAAGATTTTAAGAGCGATACCTGCTCACAAGATGCAGGATGCAAGCTTTTCAGAGTTTGAGACGTACGGCACTTATGTAGCATTAAAATATCCTACCGCGTACAGATTAAGAGAATGGCACTCTTTCAGACTCGGTGCCGAGTTTTTCCATCCCGAGCAAATGACGGATGAAGACTATGCGTGGCTTAACAAAGATTTTCAGGCCATATCTTTTGAAAAGAATCAGACAGTACGAGAAGACCACGAAGGCTTGTTTACAAATCCAAGATACAGAGAGAAACTTTCAGCCGGCCAGATGCTTGTTATAGCCCAGGAGGAGTTTAGCGAGGGATATAAGGAAGAGTGGAATACTTTTTCACCGGAAAGCGTCCAGATTGATAAACAAAACGTACTCAGTGCCTATTCTGCAGGCGAGAGCGGAAACTGGAACGCAATGTACGATGCCCTTAAGAAGGGAATATCAGATAATTACAAAAATTACGAATTATATGTTCTCCTCGGAGAATATTATTTGCTAACCGATGGCAATCCTGATAAGACATATCTTTGCTACGAAAACGCACTTCTTTATTGTACCGATGCAAACGATAGAAAACAGATTGAGGAAATGATGGAGAACCTTAAGGATAATCACGAGATTAGTGTTAAGCCTTTATCCTTTGTAATCGTTTCTTGGAACAACAAAGACATTATGGAGGATTGCATTAGGAGTATAAGAAGAAATACTCATGAAAATGCCAGAGAAATAGTTGTTGTAGACAATGCCTCAACTGACGGAATAACCTCATGGCTTGAGGGACAGCTTGATGTTAAATTGATCAAGAACACGGAGAATCTAGGCTTTGGAAAGGGATGCAACCAAGGGTTAGATGCATCTTCAAAAGAAAATGATATCTTTTTCCTCAACAATGATACAATCGTGACTCCCAATTCCATATTCTGGCTCAGAATGGCATTGTACGACAGGAACCTCGATGAGAACGGAAAAATTGCTGCAGGATGCTGCACGAACTATGAGGGAAGTGGACAGCCTCCTTTGAAATCTTTTGAAACTATGAAAGAGTATCTTGCATTTGCGAACGAAAACAATGTTCTTACAGATGCTCCCTATGAAGAGAGAACATGGCTTTCAGGTTTTGCCCTTGCGTTTAGGCGCAAAGTTCTTGATGAAGTAGGTGGATTCGATCTCAGATATGGTATGGGATACTTTGAGGACACGGATCTTTGCGAGAGCGCAAGACGAGCGGGATGCAAGCTGGTAATGTGCAGGAACAGTTATATTTATCATTATGGATCTAAGAGCTTTGGTCTTCAGTATGAAAAGGCTCAGGAACTGGTATTGGAGAATCAGAAGAAGTTTATTGAAAAATGGGGATATGATCCTTATCAGGCATAGAGCAAAAGCATTGTTCGGAGGAAATAGTTAAATGACTTCTAAACAGATGATAGAGGAATATATAAATACCGGAAATCTTGAAGAAGCAAAGGCATTGATTGACGAGTATGAAAAAAAGAATCCCTTTGATGCGGAATTGTTAACCATAAAGTCAGCTTATTATCTTTCAGTAGGAGAAGAAAAGCAGGCATATGACTATGCAAAACAAGCAGTGGAGCAGTTGCCTCTCAATGGGGAAATACAGTTCAATTACGGAGTCCTCTGCGAAATAGTCGGCGACTATTTTGAATCATACAGAGCCTACAAAAGAGCTTCTTTTATTTTTCAGTATACAAATGACGAAAAAAATTCAGTTCTGGAGCCGGATAAACACGGCGACGACGTATTGGCGAAAATCACGCAGATTGCAACAAGAGACGATGTAACGCAGGAAGAGACTCTGGAAATCCTTAGCGGAATAAAAGGCATTGAAGCTATGGAAAAAACCGCATTTGGACTTTGCGAGCATGCATACTCGGAGTGCAACACTGAACTAATCGGAACCTGGACTTATGATGATTTTCACCAAGGAAGATATGTTGGTAGTTTTAAAGATCAGTATTTTAATGCCTATGGAAATCCGCCAAAGTACAACGATGTTGTAAGAATTAAAGGTGAATTTATATTAGCCGACCAAGCAACCAAACTGGTGGTTGATAGCAAAGAGAAAGAATATATTGTTCCTATTGCATGCGATGAGGCGACGCCATTTTTGTTCAGAACAAACGGAAGTGATTATGCTGCATTGCAGTACAGACCACGTAGTTACGAGTATTACAGAGTGCCCGGCGGAACAGAAATTCTTGCAAAAACAAAGTTCATATATGGCAAGCCTATTCCTGTAAAACAGGATCCGAACAAAAAGAAATTGGTTATGAGTATTTTTGTTGATGGACTGTCTTACTCAATTATTAAGGGCGAAAAATTCAAAGAGAACATGCCCCATACCTATGAGTATTTTAAAAAAGGTATGATCTTTGATAACGCGTACAATACCGGAGAATGGACTTATCCAAGTATCGCATCCTATGTTTGCAGCATGGATACAACCCATCATATGCTGTTCCATCATTCCTTGGATTACCCTATGCCGGTAAAAGTGCCGACTATTGCGGAGTCATTTCATAATGATGGATTCTACACATCAAAATATTGCGGTAATTGGCGTATAATACCCGGTTACGGCCATGCAAGGGGATACGACAGATTTGTTTATCAACATCAGTGCGCGGGATTTAAAGTACATGAAGTAATTGCCGATGCAATAAATCAGATTGACGCAGCAAAGGAATTAAACCAGTACATGTGGATATCCATTGGTGATTTACATGATGTGGCTGATAAGTTTAAGTTACCTTTCGGTGTGCAAAAGGATATTCCTATTGAGAATCGTGTTTATCACGAAAAAGGAGCTACATCTGTAAAACAAAAATATAATCCCGACGATAGGCTGGCATATATTCGTATGGCTAAACATATTGATAAATGGCTTCATATTTTGTTTAACCATATTGAGGAAAACTATAATCAGGAGGATGTAGTGGTTTCGTTATTCTCCGATCACGGTCAGGGATATCTTATTGAGAGAGAAGGAGCTCATTTCCTTTCAAGTGAAAGATCTAATGTTCCTATGATGTTCAGAGGCGGACTTGCAGAAGGAAAAGGATACTGCGATGAAACAGTATCAGCACTTGACTATGCAAATATGCTTAGAAAAATTTCCGGAGTTCCGCCTATCAAAGAAGTAACCGATGGCAATCTTCCTGAGGCCCTTGGAGGAGAAAAGAGACGGCAATATGCATATACCGAAAGTATCCATCCCGGAGATCCTTATCAGGCAGCTATTTTTGCAAATGACATGGGCGTTTCATTCTTCTTTTACAGTAACGAACCCGTGCTGGATGACGGAAGATTTTGGCTTAAAGAATACAACTATTGGTTGGAGGATATGAGCGGTAATGTAGTTCATGATAAAGAGAAGGAAGAGCATTTCCTTAAGATTGTCATGAATCATATCGCACCTATTTTAATGTATGAATAAGATTCTTATTATCGCGGAAGCAGGAGTAAATCATAACGGTGATTTAGACAGAGCACTGGCGCTTGTTGACGCTGCGGCAGAAGCAGGGGCGGACTATGTCAAATTTCAGACTTTTAAAAGTGAAAAACTGACTGCTAAATCTGCGCCTAAAGCCGGTTATCAGAAAAAGACTACAGATGCTTCGGAGAGCCAGCAGGATATGCTGAAAAAACTGGAACTGACAGATGAAATGCATAAAAAGTTGATTGAAAGGTGTAATGGAAAGGGGATCAGATTCCTTTCAACTCCATTTGAAACTGACAGTCTTAATTATCTTATGGATCTTGGAATGGATCTTATAAAGATCTCATCCGGGGATCTTACAAATTTTGTTCTTTTAAGAGCTGTTGGCCAAACCGGTAAGAAGGTAGTTATCTCCACCGGAATGAGTACTCTTTCGGAAGTAAGAGAGGCAATTGATACATTAAAGAAATACGGAAGTAAGGATATTGTTTTACTTCACTGCAATACTCAATACCCTACTCCTTTTGAAGATGTAAATCTGAAAGCTATGTTGACGCTCAAAAAGGAATTTGGTTGTGAAGTCGGATACTCGGACCATACATTGGGAATTGAAGTGCCCATTGCGGCAGCAGCTCTCGGGGCAACGGTCCTTGAAAAGCATTTTACTTTGGACAAGAACTTGCCGGGACCTGATCATAAAGCAAGTCTTGAACCGCAGGAACTAAAGGCTATGGTTTCCGCTGTAAGAAATATAGAATGCGCCCTGGGAACCGGAGAAAAGGAACCTTCAAAATCCGAAAAGGAGAACATGGCAGTTGCAAGAAAAAGCATTGTGGCTGCATGCAATATAAAAAAGGGGGAAAGATTCTCTGAGGAGAACATTACCTCAAAACGCCCCGGAACCGGTATCTCTCCGATGAGATGGGAGAGCGTGATCGGTAAGACCGCGTCCAGGGATTATAACGAAGACGACATTATTGATATAGCGGAGCTTAGCTGATGTACAACGTTTGTATCGTTACGGGAACAAGAGCTGAATATGGAATCCTAAAGCCACTGATCAATAAATTTATTGAAACAGAGGGCGTGGATCTTAGACTGGTAGTTACCGGAGCGCATTTGTCAACGGAATATGGTTACACCGTAGAAGAGATAAGGCGGGACGGCTTTAATATCAATGCTGAGATAAATATAGGTATTAATAAAGAACGCAGCATTACTGATATCATGGCGGACACTTTGAAGGAATTCGGTATTTATTTTTCTGAAAATAAAACCGATATACTTATTGTGCTCGGAGACAGGTATGAGATATTTGCAGTTGCTACAGCTGCTATGATGAACCGAGTTCCCATCGCTCATATTCATGGCGGAGAGATCACAAGGGGAGCAATTGATGACGCCATAAGGCACTGTATAACCAAAATGAGTTATATTCATTTCCCTGCAACCGAGGAGTACAGAAAGAGGATCATTCAGCTTGGGGAGGAACCGGAGAGGGTTTATAATGTTGGTTCCCTTGCTGTTGAAAGCATCAAGAAACTGGATCTTATAGATAAGGATGAACTGGAAAAGAGTTTGGGAGTAAGTTTTGATCAAAACAGGAAACTTGCTGTCTTAACATATCATCCCGAAACTCTCGGAGGCTCTGCTGAAAAAGATGCAAAAGAGATAATAGACTTTATGGATTCTCATGAAGATATTCAGTTTGTTATAACCGGAGCAAATGCTGATGCAGAAGGCGTAATTATAAATAGATTATTTGAGGAATATGCAAATAGTCATGGGGACAGATGCAGTTTCTTTATGTCGTTGGGACAGAAACGGTATTTTAGTTTGCTCAAGGTCTGTGATCTTGTAATCGGTAATTCCTCAAGCGGAATTATTGAAGTTCCATCCTTTGGTGTGCCAACGGTTAATATCGGGGACAGACAGCTTGGAAGAGCCAGAGCCGATTCAGTAATAGATTGCAGATGCGAAAAAATGGATATTGAAAGAGCATATTCAAGAGCACTCTCTATGAAAAATAGCGAAATGTCTTTCGCAAATCCTTATGAGGGAAAGAATACTTGTGAAAGAATAGTTGATACAGTAATAGATGTATTGAACAAGGGAATTGATCTTAAGAAAAAGTTTTACGATACCACATGCTAAGGTGATATATGGCAGAAGATTTTGTTGAGGAATTGTATAATAAAGCGGATGTAGTTAGGAAACTTGAGCGTATGGTGGAGTACGCCTATAAACAGGATGGTTTTTATTTAACTTTGCTGTGGAAAGAGGTAACACCGCGCCTTGCCGAAATCTGCGCTGATTACGGAAGGTACTATGGGTTAGACACGGAATCCAATGACTTGTTTCAAAGTACAATGGAAGTTGTCGAAGCCGGTGTTGATATTGCCAAAATTGGGGGAACAATAGAGAGTAAGACGATTCCGTTACTAAAAAGATATTTTTCCGAATATGATATAGATGAGGAAAGCTCAAATGGAAGGTTTAGAATAAAAAGTACGTCAAGCGGATACCTTACGTTGTTTGACAATACAAGAGGGGTATATCTGCATAGCCCGATTAATCCACCTGCAGAGGCTAAGACACTGGCTGAGTATATATATAAGCCGGAATATAGCGAAATGGTCATACTGGGAGCCGGAATGGGTTATCTCTTATATGAACTGTATGAACTTTCCAATCAAACATTAAAAATGGTGGTATTTGAGGATAACGACGAGATCCTGGGATATGGTTCTTTATATGGCGTTCTGGATAAAATACCGGAAGAAAACATATCTTATGTAAAAGGGGACACACCTGAAGAGACGGTTAAACAGTTTTTACAATACAAAAATGAAGAGTGCGGAAAATATGTTAATTGGTGGTATCTTCACAATATAGGTAATGACATTGTTTCTCCCTATACAAGGGCCGAATTGGAAAATGAGAGTCTTAAAGAAAGTGTAACAGAACGGGATTCAAATATTTATCTTTCAAATTACTGGAAAAACGTAAGAAATGTAGATAAATTTGCATATGAGATAAGCAAAGAAGTAGCGTTAAGGAATGAATGGATCGTGGTAGGCGGTGGGCCGTCTTTAGATGACAACATAGAGTTTATAAGAAACAGTATGGGCAATAAGACTATAATCGCGGTAACTACTGTCTTTGATAAGCTTATCTCACTTGGAATTAAGCCGGATATGATAATTGCTTCAGAAATGGGCAAAGCAGTATTTAAGTATATTGAAAATCACTTGGAGGAGAAAATTCCGCTCATTCTTGCACCGACTTTATATTGGAAGTATGCGGAGTACTACAAGGGGGAGAAATATCTCGCCCCCGTTCCTTCTAATGCGGATATGGCGGTCAGGCTTTACAAACAAAATATAAAACCCTGGAGAAGCGGTTTCACGGTAACTGTCTTGGCAGCTGAAGCAGCGATCAAACTTGGAGCGTCAAGGATTTATCTGGTTGGTGCGGATTTTGCATATCCGGGTGGTTTTACTCATGCCAAGGGTGCGGCATACAGAGATTCGACTAGTGAGAAAAGCAACAAATATTATGTTGAAGCCACAAACGGCGGTAAGGTTGAAACTACTCCCGATCTGGATATGTTCCGACGGGAAATGGAAAAATTGATAGAAAACAGTGGGGATGTTGATTTTATTAATACATCCAAGAACGGTGCAAAAATAAAGGGAACAAAACTGTTTTCCGAATAGGATTGGAGAAAGATATGGGCAAGGTACTTGTAACGGGTTCCGATGGATTTATCGGTAGCCACTTAACGGAAGAACTTGTAAAAAAAGGATATGAAGTAAGAGCGTTTGTCTTTTACAATTCATTTAATACTTGGGGATGGCTTGATACATTGCCCAAGGAAATAATGAATCATGTGGAGATATTCCAAGGGGATGTAAGGGATCCAAATGGTGTAAGGCAGGCCATGAAGGGCTGCGAAGCGGTTTTCCATCTTGCAGCGCTTATTGCCATACCTTTTAGTTATCATTCTCCCGATGCATATGTCGATACAAACATTAAAGGAACTTTGAATGTTCTTCAGGCGGCGAGAGATCTGGGAACAGAAAGGATACTTGTTACTTCTACATCGGAAGTATATGGAACTGCGCAGTATGTTCCTATTGATGAGAAACATCCTTTCCAGGGTCAGTCTCCTTATTCGGCAACAAAGATCGGAGCCGACAGGATTGCAGAGTCTTTCTACAGAAGCTTTGAACTCCCTGTTACTATCGTGAGACCTTTTAATACCTATGGCCCGAGACAGTCAGCCCGTGCAGTAATACCGACTATCATAACCCAGCTTCTTGCAGGAAAAGAGGAGATCAAACTGGGATCACTTACACCTACAAGAGACTTTAACTATGTAAAGGATACAGCCAATGGTTTTATTTCAATATATGAGTCGGACAGAACCATTGGTGAAGAGATAAATATTGCTACGCAAAAAGAAATCTCGATAGGGCAGCTTGCGGAGGAACTTATCAGGCAGATCAATCCTTCTGCAAAGATCATTTGCGACGAAGATAGGCTCCGTCCTGTAAAGAGCGAAGTAAACAGGCTTCTTGGCTCAAACGAAAAGATCAAGGCTCTTACAAATTGGAAGCAGAGCTATACATTTGAACAGGGACTTGCTGAAACAATAGAGTTTTTAAGAAACAATTTGGATAAATACAAGGTGGATATTTATAATGTCTGATTTCATTCCATTGTCAGTCCCCAATTTAAAGGGACGAGAACTTGAATATGTGACCACGGCAGTTTCAACAGAGTGGGTTTCTACCGGTGGCCCCTATGTAAACGATTTTGAGAATAATGTTGCCAAGTATGTAAACGCACCGGCAGCAGTATCCTGCCAAAACGGTACATCGGGACTTCATCTTGCTATGCTTGCAGTCGGCGTAACTAAAGATGAGATGGTATTTGTCCCCACTCTAACTTTTATTGCTGCGGTCAATCCGGTTAAATACATCGGAGCAGAGCCAATATTTATGGACTGCGATGATTCTCTTTGTATGGATCCTAAAAAGCTTGAGGCGTTTTGCGAGAGCGAGTGTACCTTGAAAGAAGATAAATGTGAAAAGGTACTTATCCATAAAGCATCGGGAAAGAGAATAAGGGCGGCAGTTGTTGTTCATGTATTCGGAAACATGGCTGACATGGAAAATCTCATGCCTGTTGCTGAAAAATACGGCATTAAGGTGATTGAAGATGCAACAGAAGCCATAGGAACCTATTACACTGAAGGCAAGTATAAGGGAAAATATGCGGGAACCATTGGTGATATCGGGGTATATTCCTTTAACGGAAACAAGATAATAACTACTGGTGGCGGGGGAATGGTGGTTTCCGAGAACAAATCCTATTTAGATCACATCAAGCATCTTTCAACTCAGGCTAAATCCGACGAGCTTTATTATGAACACGATGAGATCGGATTTAACTATAGAATGACCAATCTTCAGGCAGCTTTGGGACTTGGACAGCTTGAGCAGCTTGAAAGTTTTATAGAGGTTAAGAATAATAACAAGGCTTTATATAAAGAAGCATTCGGCGAAAAGATCCTTGATAACAGGGATGGAATAAGAAGCAACTGCTGGTTCTACGCTTTTATGTGTAAGGACTCTTCGGAAAGGGATGAACTGATCAAATTCCTTAAAGAAGAAAATATTCAGTCAAGACCCATATGGGGATTGATCCATATGCAAAAGCCCTATGAAGGATCAATGGCATATAAGATGGAAAAAGCGGTGTATTACAGGGACAGAGTAGTAAACATTCCCTGCAGCACCAATCTTGAACCCGGACAGTTAAAACGGGTTTGTGATGCGATAAATAAGTTTTACGAAGCAAGATAAAAAACAGGAAGTAAACGATGGATATAAGCAAATTTCTTGTAGATGAAAATTGTTCGATAATTGAAGCTATGAGCCAGATGGACAAAACCGCAAAAAAGGTTTTGTTTGTAGCTGAAGAGGGGAAACTAAAGGCCGCATTAACCGACGGTGATATAAGAAGATGGATCCTTAAAAACGGAGACCTTAAGGCTGAGGTTAAAAATGCGGCTAATTACAATCCATTTAATCTGCCGGTTTCAAGAAAATCTGAAGCCCTTACTTTTATGCTTCAAAGAAAGATAAGCGCCATACCTTTGCTTGATGAAAACGGTGTGATCGTATCCATCGCTTTGTGGGATGAAGAAGAACTTGGAGATAAGCCTGAAAATGATCTCCCGGGATTAGAACTTCCCGTGGTCATGATGGCAGGTGGATTGGGAACAAGACTTTATCCCTATACCAATATTCTACCAAAGCCCCTTATCCCTGTTGGAGAACTACCTATAGCAGAACATATTATAAATAGGTTTAGAATAACGGGATGTAAAGAGTTTTATCTGATCGTTAATTATAAAAAGAACATGATAAAGGCATATTTTAATGAGATAGAGAAGGATTATTCAGTAGAATATGCTGACGAAGATATACCCCTGGGAACAGGCGGAGGGCTCAGCCTTTTGAAAGGGAAGATCAAGAACACGTTTATATTAACCAACTGTGATATCCTGATCCGTGAGGATTTCAGGAAGATTTACGATCATCATAAGTCACAGGGAAATCTTATAACTATGGTCTGCTCCGCTAAGGATTTCAAGATCCCATACGGAATAGTTGAGATTGATGATAAGGGTGAGATCAGTAATTTAAAGGAAAAGCCTTCGCTTTCTTTCCTGACTAATACAGGCTGCTATATTGTAGAGCCGGAAGTTATCGAGGAACTTGAAGAAGGCGTAAAGATCGGCTTCCCAGATATAATCAATTCTTATATGGAAAAAGGCAAAAAAGTTGGCATCTATCCTGTAAGCGAGGATTCATGGCTTGATATGGGACAGATGGACGAGCTTGAAAGAATGAGAGTTAAACTCGAACAGGACGGTAGCGTATGATTGATGCGGTATTGATCGGCGGTGGCGGTCACGCCAAGAGCGTGGCTGATGCAGTAAAAAGAGCCGGTATCTACAATATTATAGGAATAGTATCTCGAGAAAAAGAGGATTGGGATGAATATCCTTGGCTCGGAAACGATGATGAGCTTCAAAAGATTTACGATTCCGGAGTTAAAAACGCAATTTTTGGTATCGGATACTTGGGAAAAGGAGATGTCCGAAGGAGAGTATACGATAATCTTGTGAAAATCGGTTTTGAACTTCCTGCAATTATCGATCCTTCTGCCGTAATTTCGGAAGATACTGAAATAGGAACGGCTACATTTATCGGAAAAGGCTGCATTGTCAATAAAGAAGCAAAAATAGGAAAGGCTACGATTATTAACACCGGCGCCATTATAGAGCATGAATGCAGAATCGGAGATTTCACGCATATCGCGGTGGGAGCAAGGATCTGCGGTGATGTAGAAATCGGAGAAGATGTATTTATTGGAGCCGGCGCAACTGTTATACAGTGCATTAAAGTTGGAAATAAAACTGCCGTCGGAGCAGGAGCTGCGGTTGTTTATGATGTGCCTGAAAGGTGCGTCGCCGTGGGAGTGCCCGCGAAGGTTATAAAGGAAAGAGTATGAGTTATTTGGCAATTATAACCGCAAGGAGCGGATCAAAAGGATTACCGAATAAGAATATAAAGGAACTTGGCGGAACGCCACTGATGGGATGGACCATTAAGGCAGCTCTTGATAGTGGATGCTTTGATGAGGTTATGGTATCAACCGATTCCGAAGAATATGCATCTATCGCGAGAAGCTTGGGAGCGCAAGTACCTTTTTTGAGGGATGAAAGTACATCGGGAGATTCAGCAAGCTCTTGGGATACGGTTAAGGAAGTTATTACTAAATATAAGGAAATAGGAAAAGAATTTGAGGGCTTTGCACTTCTTCAGCCCACATCTCCTTTCAGAACCGCTGAAGATATTAGAGCAGCATTTGATCTGAAAAAAGAAAAGAATGCCAAGGCTGTTGTGTCCGTGTGCGAGTGTGAACACTCGCCCCTATGGACCGGAACTCTTCCCGAGGACCTTGATATGGGAGGGTTTATAAGCGAGAAAGCGATGCAACAGAGGCAAAAGCAGGAAAAGTATTACAGACTTAACGGAGCCATTTATTTGCTTGAGACTGCGCCTTTCCTTGAGGGCCGTAATTTATACAGTCAAGGAACTGCCGCTTACGTTATGAGTAATGCCGGAAGCGTTGATATAGACAATATCGACGACTTTAATTATGCGGAGTTCATCCTGGCTTCAAAAGCCTCAAAGTAGGGCTATTGACTTTTTAACCTATAAGAATGATACTTTAGTTAGAAAAAAATTCAAAAAATTTCTAAAAAAGTCTAAATATTTTTAAAGCGATGCCGATAAGTATCTTAGAAGTGGCACCATATGTAACTTTATGTAACTTATTAATATATGCACGGAAAGCGAACCTTTTCAGACACATGGAGGTGGTAACATGGCAATTGAAG